>RWZD01000050.1_pt1 | contig 36788 bp, 41 predicted proteins | sample 2187771 | NCBI WGS metagenome assembly RWZD01 (sample SAMN10531866, study PRJNA481165) | viral metagenome | isolation source: viral particles purified by filtration and ultracentrifugation from about... | place: USA: Tennessee
ACTCTATTACATCAGACTTTTTAATTTCTCCATTTTTAAATTTCTCAAATAGTTTTAATAACTCTGTCGTTTCAATAATTAATTGCTCATATTTGTTAATAGCAGCGTTAATTTGATTATCATGTATTTCTTTTCTTTCTTGTATAGGAAACATTCTCTGATGATTAACTACTAAAAGTTTAAATATATTAGAATCACCTTTATCAGGATAAGTATCAATATAATCGCTATAATGTCTATCTAGTTGCGATAGATTGTTCATTTTAACATTACTTGATAAACCTTTGATTTCTACAATAAATACATCGTTATCTATTTCGAAAGATAAATCTTCTTTTTTTAAATCAACAAAAGATGACAAGTCAATTTCTAACATCTCTTCGAATATTTCAAACACAACGTCGACAAGTTCATTCGAATATGTATACAGAATTGATTTATATCTTTTATTTCTACTAAGCTTTGCTTTTGAAGCATCTATGATTTTTTCTTGTTCTTTTATAGTGCTTTTTGCTTGCTTTATTTTTTCCTTTTGTTTAACATCGTCAAACATATCGATTACATTCAGCCATTCTGGCTCTTTTTCCTCTTTTTCATCAATTAATTTAATTTCTTTTAAAAACATTTTTAACTCATACTCGTCATTAAATTGAACAGTACTTAAGTAAAAACCATTCCTCTCTATTGTCGTGGGTTTTTCACTTAAAAAAGAGCGAGTTAAAATGTTTTCGTTTGTTTTAAAGTAAAAATCTGCTTGTAGTTTTAGATTTTTAATTTGAGTCTTAGTTCTTTCATATACTAAATCAGGAATTTTTTCTGGACTAATGTAGTTTAATAATTTCCGAAGTTCATTTAGTTCATTTTTTAAAGGCACTCTTTCATAATACTTTCCACTCATTAGTATAGAATATTCAAATGTATAATTCTTTGGAAGCACCAATAAAATTTTCGTTTTTGAAGAATTTTGAATCATGGTTTTCAAGGATATAAAATCATCCAAAGAATTTATTGTTAATAATCCATCGTCTGAATCATTCCTCCACAATTTTTCCTCAGATAAATCAATTACGTTTACTATAAACTCATCCAAAGAAAATGGGCTTTTTAAGGTTGAATTTTTCATGTTATCAACGCCGTAAAATTTATGTCCGCTATAACTTATATACTGTATCATTATAAAAATCTCCTTTTTATTTTAAGTATAACAAAACCTCCACCGAAAAACGATGGAGGAAAAAAGGAGGTGTATCATATCTAATGACTACGCTACTAATATAACATGTAAAAATCAAGCTGTCGGTACTATGCCAGTACTGTACGTATTATACTTTTTTACTAAAAGAAATAATTTTCATAATTTCAGCATGTTTACTTTTAATATACTGATAACTATAGTTTAACTCTTTAGCAATAGCTTCTAGTGTCATATCGTCTTCGTATTTTAATTTTAGTATCTTTTGATCTAGACCGTTGAATTTGCTTACTAAATCAAGAATTTCTTGTTTATGCTTTTCTTTTTCTTTTAAACGATGATTCAACTCAAATATCACCTCTTTTAATTCGTTTTGCTTTCTTAGTGCTGTAAGAAATGTTTGTTGTCTTGCCAGATTGCCGTCATTACCATCTGAATAATTGGACCATCTTTTCAACTCTTTAGAATTAATTTGAATGGCAATTTTGATATCTTCTATTTCAGACTTTATTGACAGCAATGAATCTACCCATTCAAAAATAATACATCACTCCTCTGACCAATCTTCAACTAAATCTATTGTCTTAACTTGTAAAGCGAGAGCGATTCTTTGCAGCGTTCTAATACCACAACCGTGCTTGGTTTCTTTTCTCAATAAATTTTGAATTGACTTACTACCTATTTCATCTTCTAAATATCTCTGATTCATATTTTTTTCTTTTAAATATCGGTTTATATTTTCAACGACCACATCAACTATATCTCTCTCCACATTTATCACCCGCTGCTTTCTTATAGCTATTTTCTAAATAGTTTAAAAACATATACATTTGCGCTTGTACTAATGGATGATTATCATACTTATGGCACATGTAGCCAACTGACCCGATAACCCAATCCCAATAAGTATCTGACTGAATACCATGTTGTCCTATCATTTGATTATTAGCTTCCATCCACTTTATGACATCTTGATAAAAAATATGGAAATCCATAGGCTATGCTCCAGAACTCAGTGTAGCTCTTTGTTGAACAAAATATGCACTTCTGATTAAACCTGATTTAAATTTGATAATCATTTTGTCATCACAAACTATTAATTCATGAGGAGTTGGATCATTACTCCATTTATCTAATACTTTTTGTAACTCTTCACAACTCATATTTTTATGGTCAATCACTGAGTATAACCACACGTCTTTGTCATCCATACTCTCACAACCTTTCTATCTGAATAAAGATACCTGGTGTTTCTGCCCAAAACTTTTGGATCAATTCACTTGCAACTAAATTATCATCTTTCCAAAAACCTAAATCAGTCATACAATCCTTTAATAATTTATTGAGATTGTCAGTATCTGGTTTAGTTAATTTCCACTCTCCGTCCTCATGTTTCCCTTTTGGAAATAACCATTTAACCGTTAAATGAATGCCACTCTCAATTTTATCGTTAGGAACATGCTGGCCAAGATGAGCCATTAATTTAGATCGTGCTGCTTTTAAATCTTCTGGTTCATAAAATATTGGCTTACCATTTCTGACAGTTACTTGTTTTTGTTGATGCGTTGTAGTCGGTGGAATCATTGGAAGGAAAAATCTAATCATTAGAAATCACTCCCAAATTATAAAATTTTTGGTATTCTTCCCAATTATCTAGTTCTAATCCTAATTTCTTAGCATTTAGATAATCTTCATGAGAATAAGGAGGAGTCTTTTTAACTTCTCTTCCACAAACTGGACAATTGCTACCAATTCTTTGACTCTTTTTAAACAATTTTTTTCGTTTACCTTTTTCATTTATCTCACAATATTCACACACCTAAAACACCACTTTCTTATTATTTAATTAATGGTCTATACCTTTATTTTTCTTCTGTCGTATCCAAAAACTGTCTTGCTGTATCCTATTGTCTACTCTATCCCTTGAAAAGGGAGAGTAGACAAGGATGGCAGACAGCGGTATGACAAGGTTTCTAATAGTTGTCGAAGCCAGTCGAAGCTATTTAGCTATCAACGTATAAAATGAGTTGTCGAAGCTAGTCGACGTTACTAGATAGGACAGCATCATTTATTTTATTTTTGGCTACCATTCCATCGTCTATTGAAAATTTATTATGTTTTTTTACTCGATTATAAACAGTGTTTCTAGCAATATTTAAATAGTCAGCTACTTGATTGACTTCAATCGGACCACCGTCTTCGCTAAGAATATTAAACGCTTCTTCTAATTCTTTTTGAGCTTTTTCACTTTTTGATTCATTCGCTTTTTTTGTCCCTTTTCTCCATGCTTCTTTGGTATCTTCTTCCAAAGAAATATCTGCTAGAGAGTCATCTAACTCATGAATAGGATATTTAAACCAGGCATTAACTGGCTTAAGTTTTGGAAATTCCCTTAAAGTTCCTTCTATTCTCCAGGCAGACGCTTGTTTAGCTGCTTCTACTGATTTTTTTCTCACAGACTCAATGAAAGCTAGTGTTTGTTGATCTCGAATAGCAACCATTAAGTGATGGCCCATTTGTTTCACACTTAATTCATCATCTTGACTCACTTCATGATAAGAAGGATTAAATTGTTTGATTGCTTCACTATATGTTTGACACACCGCTTTATGTTCTAGCAACAACTGTCTATCAGCAGTCAATGGTAATTCGATTAAATCAAGAATAGCATCCGGGTCTCTTGCAAAGACACCCGAACCACTAGAACGATCAATCGAACTCTTTCCATTTTGAGAACCTTTACTGTGGTGATGACAATAAATAACGGCACAATTTAACTCGGTTGCTATCTTGTCGAATTGATTTGTAAAGTTAGCCATTTCATGAGCTGAATTCTCATCTCCAGTTAACACTTTATAGATTGGGTCAATGATGACTGCTATGTAACCTTGCTTTTGAGCTCGTCTAATTAATTTAGGTGCTAGTTTATCCATCGGACTAGTTTTTCCACGTAAGTTCCAAATGTCTATATTAGAGACATTTTTATGACCATGATTTAATTTCTTATAAATATCTATAAAACGCATTTTAGCTGACTTTTCATCTAATTCTAAATTGACATAAAGAACTTTTCCTTGAGCACATGGAAAACCAAACCACTCTCGACCCTCTGCAATGGCAATGGCTAATTGAATAAGTGAAAAAGATTTACCGGCTTTGGATGGACCAGCAATCAACATTTTATGCCCTTGCCTTAACATTCCTTTGATTAATTCCGGCGCAAGTTCTATCTTCTGTTCAAATAAATCTTCTAAATTTTCAGGATCAGGCAGATTGTCATTCATATCCTCAATATATTCTTCCCACTCATCCCAACTTGATTTACCTATATGTGTATCAATTAAGAATTGTTTTCTATCTCCTCTTAAAAAGCCAGGTAAGCGAGTTAATCTTGATGGATTTTTATTTTGTTTATCTACTTTTAATCCGTTCTTTTCAACGATCTTATAAAGATAATCAACTCGTTCTTGATACTGTGGATAATTAACCGCATCAACTTTTACAATAGCGTGAATACTTTTTTTCCCACTATAAGTTAAAGCGACAACTGGGAGTTCTAACTCTCGAATAATTTCATTTTGCTGGGCAATACTCATATTATCCGACTCAACCAATGCATATTTGAATTCTAAAACATTAGTATTTTTTACTCCTTGACCGTCTAATGGATTAAACCTTATCCATGCGCCTGATTCAGGATTTGGGTCTCCCATCACTGCTCCAATATCTCCATTTGTGTTTCTAAGTCCTTGAATAATATCTCCTGCTGTTTTGGTATAAATTCCAGAACTATTTGGTATCCACTTCTCAACTTCTCCATTTGTATGTAGATAACCATCATTTACATATCCAATAATATCTCCTGGATTAAACAAAGCTTCTAAATAATCTATAATTTGTTGTGATGGATTCCAATATTTAGGCTCCTTAATTTCTTGACCAAGTACCCAATCAGTATTGACCAATTTATACCCTTTATCCACTTCAGTAGGAATAAAACTATCATTCCAATCTATAAATGAGTCATCTTTACTGTATTTGCTAGTCCAACCATTTTCTTTTGCTAACTGTGTAATAGTCGCTCCTGTGACAGGAGAGCTTGTCCCTTGAAATGATTCCCACTTCCTGGAACATTCACCCTCATGATATCTAGAATCATTTTGACTCCATTCATCCCACACAGTGACATCATAGTTTTCATATTTTAGAGCCATTCCAACATTTGTCCATTCTTGATAAGATAAAGTTGATGGATCGATGTATTCGAGTAATTCAGTTAAATCTAATTTATTATGCTCCAGTGGTATCACCTACTTTCTTTTGGTATGATTAAGATAAAAAATAAAAGGAGTTTTTTTATGAGTGAAAAAGATTTAAAGTTAACTGGAAAAGATAAAGTAGAGCTTGCTATTGAAGCTGGTATTGGTGCAATTCCAGTTGTTGGAGGACCGCTTCAAACACTTTACTTTGGAGCTCAAAATGAAAAGAGATTCAAAAGAATTGAAAAATTTTATAACGAATTAAACAACGATTTAGAAAAAATGAAAAGCCAAATTCCCCCAATTGATTCATTACCTAATAAAGATGATTTTCTGGGCATTATAGAGGATTTAAATTCTGAAGTTGAAAAAGCGAAAACGCAATCAAAAATAGAATTTTTTAAGGCATTTTATAAAAATACATTATTGACTTCTGATTCATCTAGTTTTGATAAACATTCTTATTTCTTAGAATCTTTGGTTTCTCTAACTTTACTTGAAATAGATTTACTATTTGCATTAAGAGAAAAAGGTACCCAACAATTTCATACTGGAATTAGTAAACCTGGAGTTTCAGATGATTTGATTTTAGGTAGTTTAAACAAATTAACTGATTTCGGTTTTATCACATCTGCAATTAATCAAATAATATTCGGAGAACCTACTTCTAATACTAGTAAAAGTTATAAAATTAACTCTTTAGGTATGGAATTTACTTTATTTATTATGAATTACTAGTAAAAAAACGTTATAAAAATTTATACAATAATAGATGAAACATTTTTTCTTAATAATGTTATTTAACTTCCCCGTAAGTAGCCGGGTTTATACCTACTGGAACTCTCCAACCATTCGCTGAAATTCTATGAATTAATGCACGGGCAGTTTCAAATTGCCATGTCCCAACATGTTGGAACCCACGTTTCTCTAAGAAACGAATTTGCTTAGGAGTAGTTAATCCATCCATCCGTCTTTTGTCCAATCTTTCTAATAACTTGGTAGCTTTCCCAGCGTTATCTATTTGATCGGGAAGGATGCCAAGTTTTTCTAATGCTTTCACTTGTTTTTCTGTAGGTGGTCCCATTTCCCAGCCAAATGCTGGAACATAACTTGATAAATCTTCTGCTTGAATACTCATTTCAAACTGTAGTGGATCTACAAGTTTTTTCTTACGTCGCTTCATTTCAGACAATTGTTTTGCTAATGCTTCTTCACGTTCTAAGACAACATCTTTCTCAGCTTGTTCTACCTGCTTCATGATATCCAAAGCTAACTCCGAGTCTTCTATATTTTCCGTCATTTTCTTAGCTACTTCATTGCTACTTGTAATCAAGTGTGCGGGATGACACAATTCATGACGTTCCGTATGCCATAAGAAATCTAGTAAAAGAAGTTCTTCTTTCCCTGGGTGTAATCTCGTTCCACGACCAACCATTTGAGAATATAGAGAACGAACTTTGGTAGGCCTAAGAACAACGATACAATCCACACTTGGACAGTCCCAGCCTTCTGTTAATAACATTGAATTACAAAGAACGTTGTACTTATCATTTTCAAAGTCCTCTAAAATTTCAGCTCTATCTTTACTTTCCCCGTTCACTTCCGCAGCTCTAAATCCTTTTTCATTTAATAAATCTTTGAATTTTTGACTTGTTGCGACTAATGGTAAGAACACCACAGTCTTTTTATCTTTACAATGTTCCACCATCTCAGTTGCTATTGATTCAAGATAAGGATCTAACGCACTACCTAAGTCTCTTGTTTTAAAATCTCCTGCTTGTTGACTAACACTAGATAAGTCAATCTCTAGTGGCAAAGTCAAAGCTTTAATAGGTGATAAGTACCCACTTCTGATAGCTTCAGGCAACTTATATTCATAAGCTAACGACTCAAAATAAGAGCCCAAATTCTGCATATCTCCTCTATCTGGTGTTGCTGTTACCCCTAGAACATTCGCTTCATCAAAATGCTTTAATACTCTTTGGTAACCATTTGATACTGCATGATGCGCCTCATCAATAATAATTGTGTCGAAATAATCTGGCGGAAATTTAGTTAGTCGTTTTTCATTTTGAAGGGTTTGAACACTTCCAACAACTACCCTAAAGAAACTGTTCAAGCATGAACTTTCTGCTTTTTCTAAAGCTGTTTTAAGTCCAGTGGTTTTTTCTAGTTTTTCTGAAGCTTGATCTAATAGTTCACCCCTATGAGCAAGGACGAGCACACGCTCGCCCAATTTCACTCTATCTTCAATTACCTTGCTAAAAACAATTGTCTTTCCGCATCCTGTAGGTAATACAAGTAGGGTTTTCTTTACACCATTAGACCACTCTTTCTGTATTGCTTCTCTGGACTCTTGTTGGTATGGTCTAAGCTGCATATCTTTCACTCCTAAGCTAAAATAGTAATTCGATTTGCTTCAATTTCTTCTGATAGTTCTTCTTTGAAATATTCACGAATATTAACTATCGCTTGATTTCTCCATGCTCCACCATCTGCTTCAAAAATCGCAGCTCTTGGTCCATCTTTCATGCGGAATACAAACTGTGATTCTGGTTGAGCAACTTCTAAAAAGGTTCTGTAAGGCGCTAACCCAACAGGATTCGGCACTTTAACATCCGCTTTACTCGCTATTCCTTGATTAATAGTCACTGCTTGACTAACACCATCATCACCAACAGTTTTTACATTATCTTCCGACACATTACCTACTACTTTTAACAAAATACCTCTGTCATCATTAGGAACGAATTTTGATTGAAGAGCGATGTTAAATTCTTCCACATCGTGATATTTATCAAAACTAAATCCTGGAATAATCGCACTTGCTACTGCAAGTTTTTCACGACTTCCGTCAGTTTCTAACGTCCCCATCAATGAAACAATTTCTTCATTTACGATTTGTAAAATTAACTTATCATTTACTCTTTCAAGATTTGACTTGATATAGTTAACCATTCCACTAAGAGTATTTAAAAGTACTGGTTCTTTAGCAGTAAATACTCTAGGTAGAATTTCTGTTGCTCTTCCTTCATTATCAATTACTAACCAACGTTCGTAATCGTCAAAATCAATTAATCTAATTAATCTGTCTTCTGGTTCGATGCCTGATTCTTGTAGATATTGGATTGCATCTTTACTCATTGCCATAATTTATTATCCCCTTTTCTGTTGTAAATCAATTATCTGTTGCTGTTTTTCCATGTCTTTTTCTAACACATCTATTGGTTTTCCTATATCAGTTTTAATTTGTAAATCATCTGGATCAATATAAGTTTGACCAGGTGTACTAGACTTTAATTCATGCGCCTCGACTTTACCGGAACCTATATCCTTACCAGTTAAAACTGTCGTTGATACGTCAGTAAATGGAGCTAATGTCGATTTAACATTACTTAACACAGAAACTACCTCCCGATTTTCATCAGGTATCAACTCAATATTAATAGATATTTTACGTTTAGCAGCTGCTTTAGTATTTGGATCATGAATATTTTCAAATACTCTATTCATTTCTAAAGCCACCTTCTCTTGCAATGCACCACCAGCTATACTACTTAATTCTAAATCTATGTTTTTCATAAGATTTCCTCCTAAAATGCTCCTGGTTGATTGGACCAAGTATTCTGCTGTTGCGTTGGTTGATTAAAACTAGGCTGAGGTTGATTATTAGATACGGACGATGCGTGATTATATGTTTGTTGAGATGGTTGACTTGAAGGCTTGTATTCTTTAATACGATTATTCTTCCGTTCTTCACCTTTTGATGTATAAGTATTAATTTCAAGTTCAGCTGTTCCTTTGCTTCCAATAACCATTCCCCAATTTGGTGTAAAAGGTTGGCCAATAACTGGTGATTGCCCAATACCACTAAAGAATTGTGTCAACTTCCATTGCCAGTTTTTCATTAAATATAAGCGGTCCGTTACTAATGTCGTGCCTTCTGGACCTGTAAATTCCATTGTAACTTCTGCATAAGGTGCTCCATTTGGAATCTTGTCACTTTTTCCGTTGTACATCTTCCGTTCCATGTTTGTTACAACAAATGGATACTCTCCTGGTTGAAATAACTTAAAACTGCTTTCCTCTGCTATAAAACTACTTTCCCATGATAAAAATTCATTTTCTGGATTCATTATTATCTCTCCTTAATAACTTCTTATTTTTTCATTCAATAAATTCATGACACCGTCATCCCAGTGTGTTGACAAATACCCCCATAAGTCTGTTGGGATATTTTGAATTGGTGTGTCTTGAGGCATAAAACCACCAATATAAATTACCTTCATAATTTCATCCGTCGTTACTTGACTAAGCCTCATTAAATCAGCCACATATTGTGGTATATGCTGATCTATTTCTTGTTGTGTTTCTCGACTAAAATCAGGAAGTGATTCTGTTGGACCTTGATTTATGAACTCGTTTTGTTGAATAAAATCTGTTGGTAATGATTGAGATACTGGCTTGTTAATAGCATTAGTGATACTTTCAATCACAGGCTTAATATGGTTATAATCAAAAGTCACTTCATCTGGTAAACCTACTCTGTTTTTAGCATCCCAAGTAGGACGATGAGTTGTAAACATCATTCGTTGACCACCAGTTGCTTTTTTACTTTCTGTTTTTGAATCTGTGATAATAGTTGTTTTATAATTAGCAAATAACACCATATCTGCCCATTCTTTTACGATTGGAGCGGTCTTTTTTTCGAGTTTTAACTCATACCTGTCATAAGCTCCCATTTCATCTGGCTCTTCTTTTTTACGTAACCAAGCATGAGCTGTTAATACAACATTAATCCCTATATCTATGACTTCGCTGAGCTTATTTAATAGTTCGCCAATTTCTTTAGCTAAAGCAACATACTTCTTACCGTATCCTTCTGAATCAATAGCGCTCCAACCGTTAGCAGCCATTAAATGACGTTTACAGATTTCTTCGGCCCAATCGATTGTATCTATTACTAATGTTTGACAAGGCTTGTTCTGCTTAACATAGTCAATCTGTTGTAATAACATTTGCCAACTCGTCGGTTTATCAAATCTTTTAACATCCATGTGTAAAGTTGAATCTTCCGTATCTATAAATAAAGCATTTGGAAACTGTGCAGCAAATGTTGATTTTCCAATACCTTCTACACCATATAGCACAACCTTTTGCGCTTTAGGTACGATTCCCGTTGTAATATTCATTAAAATGCTCCTTTCCCTTCCCATGTATTTTTTGCTGTTTCTTTAATTGGATCGAATTCGACCCCTTTAGATTCTTTCTCCCTAACTACATACCCATCCTCAATAATGATTGAACATTCATCTCCAGTGGAAACTCTTGTTACAATAGCTTGAAGACCTTCTCGTTCTAACCATTGACCAAAATCATTAAGTGTATTCGTATCCATTTGCTCTAATTTATCAATCAAAATAAATCCACATTCAGGCTTTAATTTTCTAACAATCGCAGTTGAAACTCTAAGTTGTTCTGAACCACTCATGTTGTCCCAACGTTGTCCTTTATAAATTAATTCACCATTATCAACTGATAATTCTGGTAACGGTAAGTTTGCATTTTGAAGTAAATCAGATTTAGCTTTTCTTATACTTTCAATTTTTGTCGTTAACTTACCATATTCCTCACGTTGAACTCTTGCATCGTCTTCTGCTTTATCTTTATCAAGATTAGCTCTGACTTTGAGATTGATTTGTTCAACATCAGCAATGTTCTGTTCTAATTGTTCAGTTGACTCATCATGTAAATCTAAAGCTGATTTTTGAGCAGTTTCTAAATCTTTAAGAGTAGCTTCTTGTAAATCTAATAAAGTGTTAAGCTGTCCTTGTAGTTGCTCAATTTGCTGCTTAATGTTAGAAATATTGTTTTCCGTTTGAGTCAATTGATTTTGAATATGATTAATTTGTTCTCTTTTTCGTTGATTTTCACCATTCTTAGCTAGAATAGTTTGTTGTTGGTTAATCAAATCTGACACACTCACAAGCTCTTTGGGTGCATCTGGATAGTAAGCCATTTCTTTAGCAAACTTCTCTTTCTGGTCAGCAATTTGACCAATAGCGCGACGTTGATTGTAGATATCTGTTTCTTGTTTTTCTAATTCAAATAGTTGGTCGCCTACCCCAATAATTTGAAGTAAGATATCAGCTTTTTCTTTATTGTTTGAATCCATAAATTTTGGTAAATCAATAGCCAATTCTTCAACAAAACTATTAAGTAATTGTTGTCCTGCCTTTTGCCCCTGTGGATCAATGACCTTTAGCGAGCTGTTCTTTCCTTTACGCTCTACTACTAATCCATTATTCATGGTGATAGAAATGTTAGGCGGTGTCATACTACCTTCTCTATACGCTTTACTAGGCTTGTATCTATCACCTCCTAAAGCCCAAGCTATAGAATCAAGAATACTTGTCTTCCCTTGATTGTTAGGACCACCAATCACAGTTAAACCGTTTGCAGTTGGCTCAAGTTTGACTGCCTTAACACGTTTCGTGTTTTCAATTTCTAACTTATTGATTTTCATTGCCATAATTGTTACACTCTCCTTAACTAGATATTTAGTGATGACTGATTTCAGCTTGCCGGCGAATCAGTCTTTTTTTGTTTGAAGGCTTCTGCCACGTTTTCTGCATACCTCACTTGTTGTTCTATATATAGATCTTCATCAGAACCCCCTGAAACTCGCCAATCGTTTATACGTTGGTTTACATCCATTAGTACTCTGACCCCTACATTTCTTGGTAAACTAGACGTAGCCTTTAAAATTCGTTCTTCTGGACTCACTTTTCATCACCACCTCTCAATTTAGAAACGTCATGATTAACGCTATAATTAATACAATATTCAAGGTAAACGATAAGTAAGCCAATAATTGAAACTGTCTGATACGTTTTATTGGTGAGTGCCAAGTGCCTACTTTAGCTAATAAATACTTTTTTTCCATATCTACAACACCCCTTACATTCTGTTCTCAATCATAAACTTATCAATTTCTTGTGTGTCGATTCGAAATGTTCCATCTATTTTAGTAATCGGAAGCCCTTTAGCTAGCCACTTGTCTAAAGTTGGTGGGGCTATATCTGCATATACACAAGCATTTTTCTTATTAAGATAACGAGATTTAACAGCATAATTCTTCTCAATGCTTTTCAGTGTCTTATCAACCATTGTTAAAATCCTATCCATTATCTTATTCATGAAGTTATCGCTTAATACTTGCATTTGCTACACCTCCTGTTTTTCTTCTCTTAACTTATAATCTCTAATAATTGTTAAGATGAATAAATTAACAGCTGCTCCATTGTCATATCCTTTAACAGCTCTTTGTACCCATGTTCTAGACTTTCCATAAGCACTAGCCAAGTCTTGTTCGGATACTTTGTTTGTTTCCATAAACTTTTGAACTAATTTTCTACCTTGCTCAATTTCAGCCATAAATACCTTCCTTTCGTTTATTGATAGTTAAATTGATAGAAAATTTGAATATACTATTGATATTTCATATACCAATATGCTACACTGTAAGCATAGTAAATAAGCTACAAAAACCATTAATAATAATAAAACTGTCGCCAAACTGTTTTCTATTAAGGTGTTTTTAGTTTGCTTTTTTTCTATCAATTTAACTTACATACACAGTATATATACTAATAATCTACATGTCAACCTTAATTTTAGATTATTGGTATAAATATTTTTCGTATGTCTCTGAAAGGTGATTAAAATGGGCTTATACGAGAAAATAAAAATTTTATCAGAACGCAAAAAAATATCGATTAGGAAGCTTGAGGAAACGCTCGGCTATGGAAATGGAACTATTAGACGTTGGGAAAAACAAACGCCTGGAGTGGATAAACTAGAGGCTGTCGCTGACTACTTTGATGTTTCAGTTGACTATCTTTTAGGAAGAGAAAACAAAGTAACATCAGTTGATTTATTAGAAGATGATATTGTCTTTTCGTTTGATGGGAAAGAGGTTAGTCCAGAAGAAATAAGAGCTGCCATAGCTGTTATCAAAGCTGCAAGAGGCGAATAGAGGAGTTGCTGGTTATTGCATACACGACTGAATGAAATATTAGAAGATAACAATCTCGATTTGTTTTTTTCGAAAATGGATCGAGCAGGCTTTTATTATCCAAAAGCCAAAGCGGTTATATTAAATGAAAAATTACAAGGTAGCCCTGAAGCTAACTTTGCAGCAGCTCATGAAATAGCTCATCATTTAGCTGACCATGTGGAATATAATGCCTTATGCTCTAATTATATTGCCAATTCAAAATTAGAGCATGAAGCAAACAAAATAGCCATTAACATTCTATTAAGTATTTATGTTGAAGATTTCAACGGTAGCATGGAGATGTTTAACATTGAACGATTTATGTCATACTATGGTATAAAATCAAATTTACTAGATTTGTGTGAAAAAGAATGTATGAGCTTCTTCAAACAAAAAGAATTTATCTATATATAAAAATGAATATACGTTCAATATATAATCATTTTTAATATAAATTAAAACAGAAAGAGGTAAATCGATGAAAAAACTAAGTATTCTAAGTGTATTGTTAGTTTGTGGTTTTGGTTTAACAGCATGCGGAGATTCTAAACAAACACAGGTTAAGGAGTCTGTCGATAACACCGAACAGGTAAACAAAGATGATAAGACTGATAATAAGGCGAAAGAAGAAGAAGGTGATTTTGTTAAAACTGCTGCAGATGCTTATTTTGATGGCACAATGCTAAAAGGAAACACTTACTCTATTAAAATTACAGATTACAAAATTATTCCTGTTGGAGAAAAAGGAAATGAATATGGAGATACACCTGTCATTGCTTTTTGGTACGATACTTTAGTTTCACCTGACTATGATAATTCAGAACCTGTAGATCCATCAACAGCATGGATTATGAACTTTACAGCTATACAAGATAATGATCCGAATATGGTTAATGAATTGAACGTAGCTGGATTACCAGATGATCAATATTTAGATAGTCAAATAGCTGAGATTAAGCCTGGTGGTACTGTTTCTTCTGCAGTCGCTTATGAACTATCCGATGAAGAAACACCTGTAACATTAAAAGCCGGAAGCATGCTCGGCCAAGATTTCGGTCAACATGATTTTAAATTAAAGTAAAATAAAAAAAACACGCCCTCTCCCCTCCCAAGTTTGAGTGACGTGAAAAACATAACCTACAAGATAGGCCTATTTATTGTACCTATTTTATCATAGAAAGGAGAGAAAATCATGGTTAAATACGAAAAATACAAGACAAAAACCGGAAAGGATAAGTGGAAATATAGCGGGTACTATGGTTTTGATGAAAAAACTGGCAAGAAGCTACAACCAAGAGGACAAGGATTTAATTCTAAAGCTGAAGCAAAACTTGATTATGAACGAACTATCGAAAGTTATAAAAACGAAGCTCAACAAAAAATGAAACAGGATATTAAATTTTCTCAATTACTTGAAGATTACTTAGAATACTATAAGCAAAGCGGAATTAAACCTGGTACGTATAAAAAGTTTAAAGATGAAATGGTTCGTTATGCAGTCCCTTTACTTGGTGATAAATACATATCAAAAATTGATATAAACGATTGCCAAGAAACCTATGATGTTTTAAGAAAGAAACGTAAGGATCATAGAAAGATTAAAAACCAAATAAAAACAGTTTTAGACTTTGGGATAACTAAGCAATATATAACTACCAATCCGATGGAATATATTTTAATTAGTAAAGTTGAAACAAGGTATAAGAAAAGACGACTTTCATCATCAGATAACTTTTATGAACCACAACAGCTTATGACTTTTTTAGAAGCATATAAAGAAGTTGAAGAATTTCATAAATTTGTTTATTTTAGATTAATTGCTTTCACAGGGTTAAGACGTGGTGAAGCTCTAGCTTTATACGAAAGTGATGTAATTAGAAGTAAGAAAGCTATTGATGTCAATAAAACATTAGCTGAAGATGAAGACGGTAAAACCTATGTAGATTCATTCCCTAAAACAGAAGAGTCGAATAATATTGTTTATCTTGACGATGACACCTATGATTATGTAATTGAGTTAATCAATTATAGAAATTCGTTTGAACAATACGGTAACACCACATACATTTATAATAATAATTTCTTATTCCCAAGCCCTAAAACTGGTAAACACTACCATCGTCAAGCTCCAAACGAATGGTTGAAAGCTTTCTTTGACCGTAATGAAGATGAATTAAAACATCGTGGATTACATCGTATTTCTCCTCACGGTTTTAGGCACAGCCAAGCAACTTTGTTATATGAGCTAGGAGTAGATCCTAAAGATGCTCAATATCGTTTGAGACACGCTAACTTAAAAACGACTATGGATATTTACACTCATATTTCTAAAGATCGTAAACGTGCGCCAATCCTAAAGCTAGATGAATTTTCCGCTAGTGGTGCAACATTTGGTGCAACTATATCAAGAGAAATAAAAAAAGAGCGTCAAGAACGCTGATTTAACAACATTCTTAACGCTCAATATTTTGCTAACCAACAGACCCTTCCAAAGTAACCTATTCGCTACTTAGTCTAAGAATACTTAACTTAAATTGATAATTTAATGATGTGCCTTGTTTTTATTAGTTGAATAAAGCTCAATAAAAATCTACTGGTGCAATCTGTGGTGCAACTAAATTGTTGCACCATTTTTCATCTTAATAACACGGTCCCCACGATTCCATTTTTTTACTCCGTTACCTTTTACAATAGCAGAATGGCTATAATTCTCATCTCGACTTATATCATATATTCATTTTCTCTCTTGACGCCATAAATCTCTAGGTATATCATAAACTGTAATAATTACTACTTAGGAGGGAACTATGAACTTTTTATCTGATTTAAGCTCAAGAGAAATAAACTTAAGAAAGGAAATAATTGATGCTATTTGCGCTAGGGAACAACATATTGAATATCAAGAAAAGTATCAACCGCTTATAGAAAAAAATGTTATTGTGGTTGAAAATAACTATGTCACTTCTGTTTACCCTTTTTCTTTAACGCCAAGCAATAAAAAAGTACAGCTACAACGTAATGACATATTTGTTTATGCCATGTGTGCCATTGATGCTATCGGCATCTATTACACGCTTGACGAACCGATTACGATATATTCTGAAGACGAATTGACTAAAGAAAAGATTGTAATCGATGTTAATAAACATGGCATTTTTAATAAAAGCAATCATGATGTTCTAGTGTTATACAAACCTGTTTGCAGCAAAGAAAGCTGCAACAAGCTTTGCTGTCCTTACATTCATTTCTTTACAAAAAAAGATCATGCTTTAGAGTATTTAAACTCAATCAATAAAACTAAAGAAGAATTTGTCTTTTTAAACTTAGATGAAGCCAAGGAAATCAGTAAAGACCTCTTCCAATCAATTTAAAGACACAAAAAAACACCCTCCGCTGTATAAGCAGAGGGTGTTTTGCTATATTAAATAGGAAGAGATGATGAACTTTCAACATGTTATATTACTATATAAAAAACTCTTATTTATCTTAAAGGGGTGATGATAAGTAGGGAGTCTTATATCCTGTTTATTTAAAACTGTTAAAGAACTCACATACGCATTGTCTTTACTACAATCTTAACAACATCCGTCCATCATCTCTTCTGATTTTTATTTTACTACTACCTGTTATATTTTAAAAGTATTATCATTTTGTCACGTATAAGCTTCTTTTTCTAGAGGCTCATTATAATGTAAAAACTTGATTAAATAGTTTTTCATTAACCGTTTTATTCCCCAATTCATCTGCTGCATAACGTGTCATAATTTTAATATCACGATTACGTAGCGTTTTGACATTTAAATTGATATTGAATCCAGATTCGTTTGCTAAAAAGTACTGAGGATACGCCTTTTGTACATCAGGTCTGGCGATATTATCCATCTTGATACGTTTTAACTCCACATGTGTTTTTGCATCTAACACAAATAGGTATCGATGTAATCCTTTATAGATATTGTCTCCAAAATGCCAGCCACTGACTTTTAACACATCGTTTTCTACTTTCAAATTATCAATATGCCCTGCCGTTAACTTTGAGGTGGCAGAATATTCACCATTTAGATAAAACTCGTAAAGTGGCTTTTCCCCTCCTGGCGTTTGAGCCATACGAGCTAAAATATGAAAGCCTCTTCCTTTGAGAATATCTGGCGTGACAGTTTTCACTTTAAAGCCACTTTGATGCCAATTAGCCACCAGTGGAAAATGCTTTCTTAAATCAGGACGTAAAACTCGTTCAGCCTTAAGACGTGTGATTTCTTTTCCGTTACCATCCATAAACAGCAAATATGGGTGTGTTTCATTGGCAGTGTTTGTTGATAAGAACCACCCCTCAATAGTTATTTCACGTGAGCCTACAGCGTATCTGTCAATATGGCCATAATGAACTTTAGATGGTTTTGCAATCTTTGTTGTTGAGATACGCCGTTTAAACTCGTTCCATTTTGCCCAGTTGTTTGCACTGAATGCTCCTGGGCAGCGTTTGCCCGAAGCATCATGATGTCTCACAACTCGCTCAGCCGGTATGTTAAATTCCTTCATCAGCTTCTTAGTAACAGCAATCATATTCTCAAACGTTGCATCTTCCATCGTTAATGGTGCGGATAAACATCCTTCGATTGAAATTCCATTAAAGTTGGTGATGGGTGTCGTCCACCTTCCATTTCTAAAACCATCTCCAACATCCCAACTAGAATTATGATAGTCTACAACTTGCCAAACTTCTGTGGAATCTACGAATAAATGAGCTGATGCGGCTCTATAACCACTAAAAAAATATTGGGCATTATTTCTTGCAGAAGATACAGTCCCTACATCGTGGATACGTATCCACTGCGGGGAGTTGCCTGCTGTAAAGTTGTAAGGTGTAATTAACTTATGAAATGTGTACATATACATTCTCCTTTACTTCTAAATACAAAAAAGCCCTCAATCTTATGAGAGCTACTCTTTGTCTTCTCCTGATAGTTTTAAAAAACTTTTAATTGATTCTTGAAGCTTATTGGGAACCAACACGTCCATTCTTGAGGCATTTTCCAAAATCGAAATAACTTCATTGGCGATATAAAAGAAGATGGCCGCATCACGAAACATATCATTTGAACCTAGGGCAATATCCACTCCATGTGCAACGGCTACAATGATAAAAATCGTAATCTTTTTGCCAATCCCTTTAAATCCTACCTTGCTTGATAAGCCAACCGTACTACCTCCAGCTATTAGGCCTGTAAGATAATCAGCAATTGTAAAACCTAACAAAACTCCCAGTATCATACTCTTACCTCCAAACAACATCCCAACTGCCCCGCCTAAAAACAAACTAATCATTCTTAAAAAATTATCCATGCGCATTTGTACCACCTTTTCTTAATGTAAATAAAAACTCTAACGATTGTTAGAGTTTCCTTAATTTAGTTCGATATCACTTTCTTCTAAAATGTCCACTTCTGTTTGCTTTGATTTCAAATTTTCTATTTCTTTGTTTAATTCATTAATTAGAGCTTCTTGTACAGCTATTGTATATTCGGCTTCTGCTAATTTTTCGCTAAACCTATTCTTTAAGATAGCTACAACATCATCTAGGCTAACTTGCATCTTATACTTCCTCCACGTTTTCTGTTAAACGTTTAATTAACTCATCTTTAGTGGCGCGTTTTAATTCATCGTAATCCATTGATTTTAGATTACTCATTGGGATTGAAATGGTCCCTGAAAAGTATTCTGTACCACCATTAAACGTAAATGTTGACGCTACGCTTACAGTTTGTTGGTCTGTGAAGTTAACGGTTGCGTTTGTAATTTCTATATTCATTATTTATTCTCCTATTCTCATTAATTGTAAGTCGACTACTTGTCTGCTTATACGATTTATGTCACCTTTCAGTTCTTGTACTGCTTTGATTAAAACCGGAATAAATGCCTCTGATCTTAATTGTTTTATATTACTTAGGTTCTCAAAAACTGCATTTGGCAAAATTTTTTCTACTTCTTGAGCTATTAGCCCCATAGGTTCATGATAGCCATCCGTTTTCCAGTCAAACTCTACAACATTGAGCCGATTGATTAAACCTTTACCACTAAGCTTAGTAGGCGCTATATTTCTTTTTAATCTTTCATCTGAAGCCCAAGTTGAAACACCCCAGTCTTTAATCCCATGATTTAACCCTCGCATACGGAAGTTAAAATAATGATTGCTATGGCTACCAGCTTTCTCTATTGATAAAACTGAGTTATCTCCGTTGAGAGCAGTCATTATCATATTCTTGGGTGCGCTGATAGCTGTCGCTCCATTAAAATCAATGGAATTAGTCCCTCTCAGTTTAAATGTAGGGGACATAACTTGTACCTCTTTAGCTTCAAATTGAAGTGTTCCTTGTCCATTTGTGTTATTACCATCAACAGATTTAATACGCGCATCAAAGTCATTCTTTCTGCCACCAGTTCGAAAGTCAATATAGGCTTGTGTTCCTTTTGACTCAATCTCAATCCCAGCATTTAAATAATTGGCTCCGACATTTGGTTGTCCAAGTGAAGAAATCGTAATCCCTTGTCCTTGAAGCTCCACTGTTCTGTGGTAACCTTCCCCTGTGAAAGTTAGCCGTTCCGGGTTTAAAGCGATTTTTTTACTCCCAGAAGTAGCTGCGAGCTCATCATTTTGGATGCTTATTTGCTTAGATGCTCCATTAAAAGAAGAGAACTTCCCATTTTGAATCTGTATATACTGGCCAGAGTTTGAAGGATTCGTCATCTTAAAGAGCCCATTAGACAAGTTCCAGTAACTGTTAGCACCAGAAATAGTAATACCAGACAAAGTACCAAAAGTGATTTTACCTGCATCAAGCTGAGCAATCTTGGCACTTGTGATAGCTGCATTTTGAATCTTTGCATTGCTAATAGCGCCATCCGCGATCATCGCGTTTTTAATCACTGCGTTATCAATTCTAGTCTTACCCGTAATGTGCGTTTTCGTGCCATCTATCAAAATCCCTTCTGATGACACATTAATCTGATTGATAATCTCACCCTTTTTCACTCGTAGCAAAATATCATCGCTTAGTTGTGTAAATTGCGATTGAGTAGCGATATCATTTAAAGATAGGTTCCAATCTGTAGCTTTTTGTCCTTTTTCTAACTTAACGCCCTTCACCCAGATTGTTCTATCTTCAGGAGATGGAGAAGTATTATACAAGAAAAATTGAAGTGTTGTGTCACTCATTTCCACTTTTTTTTCATAATTAAAAGTATAAGAATGATATTCGTATTCTGATTTTCCTTTGAAACTTCCAGTAGTCATAATTCTATTAGTAGAATTTCCATAAGCAATTTGCGCTGATATATCAACCATGTTAGGTTTATCAGTTTTTATATAGAAAGACAATGTATAAAAAGAGCCTAGTTCCCAATCTATATTCCTTACACTCCTATTGTGAAGTCTTGGCCATCCTGTACTTTTCCCACCTGATGCCTTAATTTCATAACCTTTATCATCTAGCAACTCCTTTTTTACTCCACTACTTGTATACCAACCATTTTTGTCTAACAAATTTTGAATACCTATTTCTTGATTTTTTAACTCGGTAACACTCGAATTAATCTTGTTAGACTCGATTGTGAGTTTACCAATATTTGTGCTGTTCTCATTAACATTGGATGTAAGATTAGTGATTTTTCCGGCTTCAAGATTAATTGTCGATTGTAATTTTGTTACATTTCGTTCAAGGTTATTAACTTCTGATTTATCTGCCTTTATCTTGACGGCTTCACTATTCTGGCTAATCAATGTCTGATGGTTTTTAACCATATTGTTAATAGTATCAACTACTGTTTTTTCCGCTTTTCGTTTTATATCAGTAGCATTTTGAGCAATTTCAGTTTGTTGCTTAGTAACGGACCCTTTTAATGTATTGACTTCGGTTTGATTCGCTTTTGTTTTTATATCAGTAGTGTTCTGTGTTATTTGTGTTTGATGGTTTTTTAAGGTTCCGTCTAATTTGCTTAAATCTTGTTTAGTTGCTTTTAATTCTAAATTAGCATTTACTTCATCCATTTTAACTGTTAAACCTGATATGGAAGTTTTATTCTCATTCGTCCTACTTAACGCTCTATTAGCTTCAGACATCGCTTTACTTGCATTTACCATCGCATTGCCTGCATCTACTTTGGACTGTTCAGCACTTGCTTTTGCTTCGTCTGCGTCCTTTTGAACGTCAACTAAGCTAAGTGCGACTTCATCCGCTTTATCTTTAGCTGCTTGAACTTCTTTGTCCATTTGCTTGATTTCTTCTTTGATGATTGCTTCTTCTTCGGTGTTCAATACTTGTTCCCAAACGGTGCCATTCCATACATACATGATCGTATAACTACCATTGGGTTTATACCACAAATCCCCCACTTTAGTTGCGGTTGGCTCTCCTAAACCATCTTCGCCGAATAGTCCGTAAAATATCATATTCTTTCCGTCAGCAGATAGTTGGGCGTTATTGCTATTCTTCTCAATTTCTTTTATTGTGTCGTTCTGTTCTTTAATAGTCGTGCCTAGAGTTGTTCTTTTAGCTCCTATTTCGATTTCCGCATACCTGTCTGCTAGTACATCCCAAACAGTTTTAACAACTTTAGAAACGGTACTAACGCCCAGTTTGGGATACTCTACTCTTACATCATCGCATAAGTCGAGTTCTTCTAACGGTGCTATCTCTTTATAATCCAACGTCTTAGCTAAATCTAAAAAAGATACTTGGATAGAAACTTTAGGTATCCCGACTTCATTATCTTTGATGTATCGTTTAGCGAGCGTCCTTAGTTTAGTAGGTGTTGGAACATCTTCACTTTCAAACTCACTAGAAAAGTCCACGGGTAACGCTTTACGGTTAGGGTAATTGCCAACATACTCACTGTCGACCAAATATTCTGGTAACGTCACTAAATGTTCGACTTGGTCGTCGTCAGTATACCTAGCGTACGGAAACAACGATGTGTAAGTGTTCATGATGTTTTTCTCTTGTTCAAAGTCTGTGATATTACGACCATATGCAATTAACGCATTAGCAGTCTTTCCACGCTTTTCTTTTAAAGCTATATGGTAGTTGTCGAATAGGTATTCTCCACCCCATTTATCTAAGATAGAACCTTGAACACCTCCTAAAGCCTCACGAGCATTAGCGACATCGCCCACCTCCCACGAAGTGCTAGTTTCAGTTCTGACGGTTGAGCTTGTAACAAAAGGATTATCATCAATGATAGCGTTCTGCCATTGATCCAATGCGCCTGTTCCATTGCCTTTAATTAACACTTTTGGTTTTAAAGATAATTCCTGTGCCAAATAACTGATGTGTTCAGCGTAGACGTCTGCTGTTCCGTCATGATTTTCAATGATGCGCTTCACTCTAAAACGTTGGTTCTTCAATGAAGCCCCTGCGTCTACTTTAATCAGTGAATCTAACTCAATTTTGTTATACATGTCTGTATCAGTCAGCACTTTGATTTGAAGGAAGAACGAACCGTTTCGCTCTTCCGTTACTTTAGCTTCAATCGTGTTAGTTAGGACGCCAAAGCCGAGATTAAAAAAGTCTGTTGCATCCTTTGCATATAAAATAGGAAATTTCAAGTTGCTACTACCTCCCATCGTGGCACAATGTTAATGCTCGTTATGGTACCGCTTTTTGTTACCACGTTATTTCCTGGCGCTATTTCAGGAAACGGATAACTTGTCATCTTATCGAACTGTGCTTGTGTTCCGCTTAAGTTAGTAATTGTTTGATTTAGACTATCTACAATAACTCCATCAGCAATATTTTTTAGAGTTAATTCAGACTTGCCTATATTTACCGTGATATTCCCAGCGCCTTTTATAATCATCTTAGGTTTGGCTTTTCGATTAGTTGGATTATTTATTGAACCAGCTAATTGCATTTCTGTCATACTTGACTTCAGATACTTTATAGGTTTGCAAGTGAACGGTAAAATGGTTTTCTCATAATCAACTGAGCTACTCCCTAGCTGGTATTCATCGTTAAACATCGCAATGTAAATATAGTTTGGATCTGAACTCAATGATAATTCGTACCACCCCAAATCACTTTTTAACCATTCTGAAATTGAGTTAACATTCTCTTGTGTAGTGTCTTCCAAAATTATCGGGAAATTTTTAGAGTAGTTTTTCAATGTTGAATCAGTCATCGCTAACTCGCCATCCGTCCCATCAATCTTAAAAAATTCAACATCATATCCAGGGGATTCATGTTTGAACTCTTCACTTATCATTATCCCAAAATCAGTCGACTTCTTCCCTTTGTACTCAAAATAAGCTAGTCTCATTAACTTAATCCCCTTTCGTCAATTGATGTTAAAAATGCTAACTCTCTGCTTAATCGCCTTACATCTTGTTCTCCGTTAAACTCTTGCGGGTAAATATTAATTTCTGGTTTTAAACGAGCAACAATATTAATCATCTGTTTTAACAGACTAGCCAATTCAGCATTGTTATTTTCTACTGTAATTTGATTATTCGTTTGACTGTCTATTGTCTCTAAGTTTTTCACTAGTGTTGAATTTTTAGGAACGCCTACACCACCTGCATAGTGAGGGACTCCCATTCGACTCATAATAGATTTAGTTCTTGATGCTTTATAAACTTTCGAACCTCTTTTCAAATCCGGTAGCAATACATTCCTTCCCTCTGGTATATACGCTGTGCCGTCCGGCTCAACTATCAACTCTTTGTAAAGTGGTCCTTTTTGGTCATTGACAACTGCTGGACCACCTTTATGGAAGTTTGTTCCATCCTCTAGTCCAACAAAATTTTTCACAACTTTTAATGTTTTAGTAATAAAGTTAGGTAATCTATTGAACGATGCTACCGCTTCTGTAGCGCCCCAAGCTGGTCCTGACGCATTGTCGTTAGCGTTCAAATTTTTAGCACTGGGATTATTTCTAGCAAAAGCATTTAAACTGCTTTGTCCTGTATTTGACGCATTAACAACGTTATTTGCGCTACCTGTTAATTGTTTTTGAGAAGGATTCGTAATATCAAATAAATTTAAACTTGCACGTCCTTTATCGGAAGCGTTGCTAACATTTGTATTATCGCCCGTCAGTAATTTATGTTTCGGATCAGTGAAGTTATACAACTCTAATTTATTTTTCGCTAGGTCAAACTTGGAAGTTGCGTCATTATTTTCAGCTAGCAACACTTTTAGTTCTTCAGACAGCATATTGTATTGTTTTAGTGCCTGTTCAGTTTCGTCTATCGTTAATTTAGCTGGACCTTCTGCGAGTAACGTTTTCAACAACGGACTTAATTCATTGTATTGTTTTAGTCCTTTTTCAGATTCGAGCAATGTAATTAACAAATCTTCATTAGTTGCTAACATCTTCTTAGTTTCATCCGGAATAGATTTCCATCTGTTAAACTCTTCTTCTGACGCATATACTTTGTTTAAGAAGTCATAATTTTCTCCTATGATTTCTTTAACTTCAATTGGTAAACTTCCCCAATGAGCCATCTTCTCTTCCGACTGGCTAATTGTTTCTAAAAACTGATAATTTTTAGCAGCTAACTCTTTAATTTCCGGTTGGTAAGCATCCCATAAACCTAAATTCATAAGAGTTTCAGCGATAGCTTCTGGACTGTTTGAATAGACAGTAGCTTTCTTTTGTTCAAAGCTCATTTTATCCCAATCGCCTTTTACTTGAAGCGCTTGAGAAATTGTTTTAGTAGCGTTACTTTCTAATAATGCTTGTTGATCAGTGAACGTCATACTATCCCACTTGCCGTTTGCAATCGCTGCTTCTGCTATCATCAATTTAGCATTAGAAGAAATATCTGCTGATTTACCTAACCACATCAATTGATTCCATCCAGCTTCTGATTTAGCTGCCTTATTAACTTCTTCTTGTGCATTAGTTTTTACTGAACCAGTTTTAGGATCCAATACTAAACTATTCCAAAACTCACCAAAATTATTCGCTTCGTTAGCTACTAAATCAATTTTTTTAGCGTTTTCTTCTACTGATTTAGCTGTAGTCGATGACATGCTTTCAAACGATCTCATCATTTCTTTATTTTGGAGAGCCGCAGCTTTTCCTGCATCTCCCATAGAAGAAATTAATTGACCATTAGCTAAGAAAATTTCTTCTGTTAGCTCCGGATATTTACCCAGAATTAATGCCATTTGATCTTCGGTTAGTTGAGTAGCCGCACTGCTGCTCGTTTCTAAAAGATTCAACATCTCTTTAGCATAGTTGCTATTCAAATCATAACCAGCTTCAACTAAATCAGTTTCCATATCTTTACGCATGTTAGCGTATTGGACTTTAGAATCTTGCCTTTGCTTTCCTAAAGATTGTAGCCACGATTTGGCTTGTTCTTTAGACGCTGATTCAACATTACCAGTCATAGCAGTAAGTATTTGCTTTGTTTCTTTTTCTGATTTTCCTAACGAAATAACATACGCTTCAGCGCTTTCTTCAGCTAATGCTTTAATTCTTACCGTTTCTTCATAACTTATTTTTCTATTGTTATTAGAAGCATTTTGTCTAATTTGTGTAATCTTTTCGTTGTTCTCTTTAACAATCGCTAGCCGTTTTTCCTGATTAGCTATTTCATCGTTAGTCAATTCTTCAGCCGCATCTTGTACATCTTTCGGTAAAGTTTTTACAAGTTCCTTTAAAGCTTCAATCCGACCAGTCATTTCAGTCTCGATTGATTCACCCATCTTAGCAAAGTTTCCGACAATCGATTCTGTATTTCCAGATATGCCTTGTTCAACTAATGACATCTCTCCAAGAGCACCTTGACTGTAACCTTGAAACTTAGTTAAGGCTTCATCCGTCGCTTTTCCAACATCAGATCCCCATTTTCTAGTTCTTTGACCAGCATTCCAAGCCTCTTCCCCCCATAGTTTCCAAGCCCCGTATCCTAAAGCTAAAACTCCACCAGCTCCAACTATCCCTAGTAAAACAGGACTCAAAGCACCTAATGACGTAGTCATAGCCCCAACACCTGTAGCACCACTTGCACTACTTGCAGCCGAACCAAACATACCTAACTTCGTAGCTCCGCCGCTTAAAGCTGTAGAATAAGTTCCAACTTCAATTGTGCCTTTAGCAAGCTCTGCTGTAACTTCGGCAATAGCTTTCTTCTTAGCTGATTTAGCAGCTAGATCAACAAACGCTTTTCCTAATCCACCGATGCCTTGTGACAGTTTACCTGTAACAGAAAGTAACGGACCAGCAGCTGTAGCGGCTCCTACAAAACCAATAATAGTTCTTTGTGTTTTTGGGTCCATCTCGCTAAATTTAGTTGCTAAATCTCCTAAACCTTTGATTAAAGGCTTACTAGCATTTAAGCCACTCTGTAGTGCATCGACAAAAGGCCCACCTAAGTCAATAGCGGCATTTACAGCTTCGTTCTTGAGCATTTTTAACTTAGATTCAGTTGTTTCGTAGCGTACGCCAGCTTCTTTTGCTAAAGCCGTATTTTCTTTAAAAGCTTTATTCCCTGTTTTTACAGCACTAGCAAAAACATCACTCGCTCCGGCTGCTCTTAAAAGTGAATCTCTTAAACGGACTTCAGTAATGCCCATATCATCTAAAACTTTAATAGCAGACGTTCCTTGTTCTTCAGCTTTAGAAAGGCCTTCAACAAATTTCATAATCGCTTTTGATGGATCATTTTTAAACATGTTCTGAAATTCTTCGTTAGTAGTCCCAGCGACTTTAGAAAAATTATCTAAAGCTTTTCCGCCTTTTTCAGTAGCGAGTTGCATCTGAATCATTACTTTGGAGAATGCAGAACCTCCCGCTTCCGCCTCGATTCCTACAGAGCTTAAAGCAGCCGCAAAACCTAGAATTTCACCTTCAGTCATGCCAATTTGAGAACCAGCACCTGCTAATCTAAGTGACATAGCTGATATTTCTGACTCTGTAGTTGCAAAGTTATTACCTAAATCTACTAAAGCAGAACCTAAGTTACTGAACTTGTTTTGTGACATACCAGTAATGTTAGCGAACCTTGCTAGTTCAGTTGCTGCTGTTTCAGCACTCATACTTGTTGATTCACCTAGATCAATCATCGTTTTAGTGAACGACACCACGTTAGGAGTTTGAATACCTAATTGACCTGCTGCTTCTGCTACGTTTGCAATTTCAGTGTGAGTTGAAGGTAACTCTTTTGAGAGGCCTCTCAATCCGGACTCTAAATCCTTATATGAGTAAACGACCTTCCCATTTGAATTAGTTACCTCATCATTTGTTTTCTTAACACCCGCAAAAGCAGATTCCCATGAAATTGCAGCTGTTGTAACTGCGGCTGCTCCTGCGACTAAAGGAACAGTAACGCCTTTAGTTAACTTACCACCGTAATTTTCCATAGCCTGACCATTTTTAATGAGAGAATCACTAACTTTGTTGATAGAACCAGTAAAACCTTCATTTCTAACTTTATATTCAGCAATAGCGCCAGCGGTATTCATTAATTGCTGCTTATAGTTGGCCAGTTTGCCGTTCGCATCTTGTAGCTGAGCAGCTAATCGTTTAGTAGAATCTGTTGCTTTACCGTCTACAAACGAATCCTCATAAGCTTTCTTGAGTCCTTGAACTTGTTTTTCTTGAGCCTCGATAATTTTGGTTAAGCCGTCATAACGAGTGCCTAGCTTGCCTAATTGATTACCAGCTAAATCAGCTATTCTCATGTTTGCTTGCATTTCTTTTGCTAAATATCGAATTTGTTTTTTTGAATTAGCAACGCCTTTACCGAAATCAGCATCGTCCAATCCTAGCTTAATGACCATATTACCTAATGGAGTTCCACTAGACATCTAAGCACCCCCTTTAACTAAGTGGCTTAACGGTTTTATTACTTTTTGTTTTTTTGGAGAACTTAATAAAATCTCGTCAATATCTAAACAATCTGTTTCCATCACGTTTTTAATAGTCATAGATGGTAGGTTTTGAACGATATCTTTCACGAGATTTATTTGAAGGTCGTAGAATCTTGACCAGCTAATAGTTTCTCCATCATTGCTTTTTTTGCTGCTTCATCTTCTTCTCTCGAAAAACCTAAAACACGATAGCGAACGATATCATAGATTTGTTTGAAATCATGAGAGTCTAAACCGTTCAAAATAGCTTCTTTAGTGACTTCATCACTGTCAAACAAACTTGCAACAAATTCAGCTTGAAGTTCGTCATATTCGTGAATTTCTGTTTCCTTTCCTTTATTCTTTCTTTCTAATTCCGTTTCTTTTCTGATGTATTCTATTTTTTTTGATTGGGGAACGAAGTCGCAAAAATACTCTTTTATTTCCCCTTCGTCGTTTCTAAGTCTTAATTTGATAGTTCTTTCTTCCATGAATTAATCCTCCTAAAATTTTAAAATAAAAAAGGCTAGTCTTTCGACTAACCTTCTGGTATTGTGTTTGGTTCTCCTAACACAACTTTCTTGAGTTTCGTTACTGCTGAATCACCAAATGCTCGTAATACATGTACACGTTCTGTCTGTGTTTCGAACGTGACTTCACGAGAAACAGCGCTTAAAACGTATTCGCCAGGTTCTGGAGTAAAGTCACCATCGGTCTTTGTAGCTAAAGACAAACCATCTTTGCTAAATGTTCCAGCTACAACAGCAAAAGCAACTGGCTCTCCTGTACTAAAATCTTCTGATTCAGCGACTGTTGCCACATAAGGCGCTTCAGTGTTTTCTCCGATAGCATCAATTCCTTCATCCATTTTTATGTAACCTAATAATTCTTGTTCAACTTCGTAAGGTAAATCTAACAGTCCGTAATTCGCAGCAACTTCTCCAACACCTTTGCGGACTGTAAAGTACTCTAAATTCCCTCCCCAAACCTTAACTCCTTCTTTTTTCAATCCTGTAATCTCCATCGTCACTGGCGCACCTTTTTTGGTCTCACCTTCGATAACATGAATTTTAGCAGTTGTATCTGGCTTTCTTGAATCCGTTAATTTTCTGATTGATAGTTTTTCAAAACCGTAAGTTTCTGACATAATAATATTCCTCCTAATAGACACCGATTAATAATCAGTGTCGTAAATTTTTGTGTTTTTTCGATAGCGCCTTGCTTGAACAAAGCGTTTTGTTTCAGTGAAATAAGTATTTACTCCTCCTGATAATTGTATAAAACCATTCTTCCACATAATTTTTTTTATCTCTTTTGAGAGTTCATTAGTTAATTTTCTGTTGGTAGTTTCAACATTTATCTGATAATTAAATGTTTGTGACATCTCTTTATTAGCTGCGTAATAAGCACTTGTTGGTGGACCTAAAGGAGTATCAATCACAATGAAAGGCTTACTAGTATCTAAAGCTTCAGGTACTTCATAAAATCTGATACGTTCCCTAGTAACTTTCTCTTTAATCACCTCATTTTCAATGAGCTTATTATAAATTTCCATCATCATGTCTTTCATTTTGTTAATACCTCTAATTTTTTTCGCATGATTGGAAGCGTTGTTTTTTCTATATAGTCCACCGCCCCCTGTAATTTACCTACACCTCGAGGTCGTATGTACTTACCATATCTGGTATAACCGAACTCATTTAAGTGAACAATAGGAGCTCGCTCTTTACTTGCCCAACCTGTTTCAACTCGTTTAGGATTGTGTCTTATGTCACTGGTAATTGTTAAATTGTGAGTTTTGCCTGTATCAATATAACTAGACACTGCTTGTTTGACTACTCGCTTATTTCTTTCACCTGTTTTTCTTAAAGCTGAGTTAATCACCCTACTTGCTCTTGCTTTCCCTAACTTTGCTTCAATATTTTTAACAATAGCTTCTGTTCCTGTTACGCTCACTTTCATGATGTCACCCCTAATATAATCTTTACAAAATCATTATTTTCAACGTCTGGCGCATAATCTACAATATCCCACACTTTCTCTTTATATCTAAAATCATCCAGGATCACTTTGTGCTTATTACTAGGTAAATAATCAGTATAGGGATCTCGAATTTTAATAGTGACAGCTTCTTTCGTTCCTTTACTTTGTAAAATGTCTCGATCTTTTGAAGAGGGGTTATAAACTAAGCACGTACAATTATAGAGTTCCTCCTTTTCTTCCTCTCCTGGTTCTGGTCCATCTGACGGCTTAAACTCAAAGAAAAAAACTGGCGTATTCAGCTCCCCTGCCACAATATTTTTTGGTTGATACTTTGGATTAAGCGCCATCATACTCACCACCTAAAGCTAAAGAAGCATTCAAAATAGCTTGTTGAAAGTTATCATCGAAGAACTCAATCGATTCATTCCGAACATATCTCACACGCTCAAATACCAGCTCTGCCCCCTGTGAAAATTCAGCCGGATCAAATGAGCCAATCAATGCTTTAATAATCTTGAAGGAGCTTTCCAGTTGCTTTCCGATATCTTTATCTTCAGAGGAATGGAAAATACGGAAGCGTGCTTTGTACGCTTGGATAAATTCGGGGGTATTCATCGTGACTTCTTTTTGTCCCATTAAGAACACCTTCCCTATTTTTCTTCTTTAACTTCTTCAATACGCTCTAAAAAAGAGCTCCCTAGCGTTCTTACGACTTGGTCAGCTCTTTTTACGGGAATATCAATAATTTCTTTTGGTTGATGAATCTTACCTTTTCCTGGTACTTTAGGATTATCAAGCAATCTAAATTCTTTTAATACTTTAAATTCAGCCATTTATTTTACCTACCCTTCTGGAATAGTTGGAGTGTCGAAATTCAAATCATAAACATGCGCGGCATCATTATTAGTTGGGTAACCATTACCTAACATATCAATTGCATAAAGTGTGGCACGCTTCATTGCGAAAGTTTCTTTGTAGACATAAACTTTTTCTGGTCGTGATTGAGTTGCCTCGTATTCACCTTTAACAAATGAGATTAATTTATTTTCCGGAACATCAATTGACTCAACAATATTCTCGATTGGAATGAAAGGCATATTAGAACCGTAAACGTTATTTAGGTTAGCAAAAGTAACTGCAGCAACAATATCATAATAATTTACTGGGTTTACAATTAAGTGAACCATTCCAGAAACTTTGCGATATTTCACTTCACCCTCATCATTCTTGTCTACTTTGTATGTGTATTTAGACAGTTTTTTCATGACGCCGGCTAATTCAGTAACAATTTTATCTTTTGCGAAAGTTAATGTGCCTGAAGATTCTTTGTCAGGTAGTCCTGTAGATGGGTCTAATGCTCCGTCTACATTTTTTAATAACCCGATTGGTTCATCATTACCAGTACCCGTAATGACTTTTTCTGCCCAAATGTCACGAACAGCTTCACTTAATGAAATGTTGATAAAGCGGTCAATCCAACGTGGTCCTAAATCTAAAGTGTCGTTTGAAATTAAGAAGAAAGCAGTCAATGCTAATTGAACAAATTCAGTTGCTCCGAACTGAGAATCTAACTGGCCTTCTAAATCTTTACTCAATTGACCAAATACGGCAACACCAGTGCGGCGGGCGCGAACGACTTTTACACGGCCAACTGTTGGCGTGAAATTGATAATATTCAAAATCGGATGCTCTTGTTGTAAGTTTTCAAAAATACGTTCTAAAATAGTTTCTGGCCAAACGATATCATCATCAAATCCACCTTTTTTAATAGCCTCATTATAAAACTTAGTTTCATCTGCAGTTAACGTTGGAATTCCACGAGCTGCTAAAACTGCATTGTCAGTAACATTTTTAAGCTCCTCATATTCTGCTTTAACTTGTTTTCCAGCATCTTCTGCAATAGCTGTTACATATTCTTCTAAAGCTGAATTAATTTCTTCTGGTGTAGCATTTTCATTTTTTGATACTGAATTAAATACTTCCTTTGCATCTTTAGTTTTGTTTGTAATTTGTAATACCATATATTATTCTCCTTTTCTCAATCGATTGATTAATGATTTGTTTGTTGGTTTTAGAATTACTTGTTGTTTTTGATTGTTAAAAAAAGAAGCTATAGCTTGAGCAATACGCTCATCACTAATACCTTCTGAATTACTATCTTCTTTTTTTGTAGGTTTAATTTCATCAGCAAAACCATAATCAACAGCTTCTTGAGAAGTGAACCATGTTTCTTCGTTCATCCAATCAATTAACTGTTGTTCTGATTGACCAGTTTTTTCTACGTAAATACTTACAATTGACTCATCAATTGTTTCTAAAGCATTTAGTGTTTTTTGGATATCTTGCTTATTACCCCAAGTGAAAGTTGAAGCTTCATGAATCATAATAGTAGTTCCTGTATTCATAACTACTTTATCAGCTCCACTTATAATAAATGTTGCTGCACTCGCAGCTACTCCCACAACCTCTACAGTGACTTTTGAAGGATGATCTTTTAAGTAATTATAAATTTCAATGCCTTCAAATACATCTCCTCCTGGCGAATTAAGTTTTATCAAAATATCATCTGTAACAGAATCTAAAGCATCCCTAATTGATTTAGCGTCTATCGCCTCATCATCAGACCAATATTTCTTACGAATTGCCCCGCTCAGGGTAAGAATATGTTTTCCATCTATCACTTCATCCTTAAACTCAAACGGCACATTTTTAATCTTTGTCATTAACGTTCTCACCTCCTTTCGTTGTTTCTTCATAGTTCTTGGTTAAGAGTAATTTCTTACCTTCTCCATTTGCTAATGGATCAAAGTCATATTCATCACGCACTTCATCACGATAGAAACTACCACTAGAGACAATTTTGTCAATTTGAACTGCATCTTCAATAATATTTCTAGGAAGAATATTCGTTACTTTTAATCGCTCACCTCTTACATAACCATCCTTTGTAATAATTCCAGATGTCAATTCATCCTTCACTTTTTTAGCTAATGGCTCTGTAAAAGTTTTTCTCATAGCTTTAATATTAGAATCAAGTTCCAATTTTTCACCATAAATAAGCGCCGTAGGAATACCTATAGCATTGGATACATCATCAATCAACGATGATTTCATTTTATTCAATTCATCTAATGACTGATTAGACACACCTTGTTTGTTGGTGTATTCCTCATAAGTAAAACCTTTCATACTCGGAACAATTGCGACCGAGTTTTTACTAAATGATTCGTAAATCTTATTGATAAAACTTTGAAGCCTCTCAGCTCTTGTTTTACCATCTTTTCCTTTTTCTTCATTCATTGAACCAGTTGTTTCTACTGAAACGGTTCCACGAATTTGATTATTACGCATAGCCACTTCAAGAATACGCCCGAATAATTCAGAATAGTCATTGAACAAGCCTTTTGTAAATCGTTCTAAATTCTCATTGTTATACTCAAAATAAAGAACCTCTGACCTACGAAAAGAACGCTGAAATATATAATCTTTAACAGATACATTTGTAAATATATCTTCATAAACTGCTTTTTCTTCCCTAGAGAAATCATCAGCTAACAATAATTGGTTATCATCAGTAAAGATAATTAAAGCTTCATTCTCATCAAGCAAACGATAAAAGAACTTATACCAGAAAGTAGCTGCTGACGTGTCATTGTTAGGTCTAACATTTAAAATATACTCCCATTCAGGACCATCTTTCATATCCTTAAACTTAACTTCCATTGTTGACATGGTTCTTGCTGCAAAGTCTAGTACAGTTGCTTTAGCCATGATTTTTAGGTAGGAACGTCTGGCTGTTTCATCTCCAACAACAAAATCTGGAATCCAATCAGTCGGCTCTTCATTTTTTATAGATGTTTTAAAGACATCGAATAAACTCACATATTTTCACCACCTTTCATTTTTGGTATAAAAAATTAGTTTATAGTGTATAATCCCACATAGAGGTGATTATGTGAGTAAACTGTTGATTATTGGAAATGGTTTTGATTTGCAAGCAGGCCTTGCGTCAAGTTACGCTGATTTTTACGAAAAAAGATTTTCTCCTAGCCTAATTAAGCAATTAAATCATTTAAAACATTATTATTATGAAGTCGCTGAAGGAAGAAACGGTTATAACTTTTTTAATACAATTTCATTTGATGTTTCATCTCCCCAACTTGATAATATCAGTATAAAAACAAATGATATTTCAATAAGTGAAGCTGATTTTCAGAATATAACTTTTTGGGATTTGATTTTTTACTTTTCAAAGAAAGACCAAAACGATTATGAGTGGCATAATATTGAAAATAGAATTTTCTATTTTTTAAATAAACAAAATGATAATTCGTTCTTTGATTCTTTTTACCAACCAGATACGCCCTCCATAGCAAATCTATGTTCTGCAATATTTTTTAGTTATTTTAATAAAGAACGATGGAATCAGTTTGATAGTCCTTTCAGTTTTCTTTTAGAAGAATTAAACTTATTGGAAAGCAGATTCGAAGAATATTTGATAAATGAAATAAAGCTATCCAAAAATTACCATAATAATTCAATAAAATTAATTCATCAATTGTTTGACATAAAGGAATCTACTCACCACAAGGGGCATTTTGATTTATTGAATTTCAATTATACAGAACCTTTTAAAAAAGAAGATTTAAATTCTTTTTCACGCGCTGGTATTTTTTCTCCTTCATCAAATGTTTCTTATAATAATATTCATGGAAAACTAAGCGAAAAAAATATCATTTTTGGTATTGACCCTAAAGGTTTCAAAACTACAGATTCACAATACTTATTTACAAAAACATATCGACAGATGATTGGAAATTATTTAATTTCTAGTAAAACAACTAATTTGCTAAAACCAAATAAACATACAAGTATTGTCTTTTATGGTCATTCTTTAAGCTCTTTAGATTATTCATATTTCCAAGCTATTTTTGATTGCTACCAAATTTATAGTTCAAATGTGAATTTAATTTTCTATTATTCAATTTACGATTTAAATAGAGCAAATGAAATAAAATTAGATATGGTTAACAAAGTAATGAATCTTATAGAATCTTATGCTAGCACGCTTGATAACTATGACCATAGAGAAAATTTAATATCCAAATTAATTATAGAAGGTCGATTAACAATAGAAGAATTAAACCCTCAAGAATAATTTTTTGAGGGTTTTTTAAAAATCAATTTCATCTAACATGTCGAATGATTGATCAATATCAACTACATCTTCTAAAGCTTCTCTTTTATATAAAGCAGCTAAAAAAGCATGAAAACCATCAGTCTTACGTCGAATTGGCTCTTTTTTCAAGAATACTTTATTACCACTATTATCTTCTTTTACAAATGTATTATATGTATACCAGCGCATGACTGGATCATCACCAAATATGAATCTCTCATTTGCAAATCCATCTTCTATAATTGGTGCTACTCTAGATTGAACCCCCTTTGGATTTCTGAAAAATTCAAACTCAAATCCTGAATCTTCTAAAAGCGGCCTGAGTAAATCAGCTCTAAAACCATCAGCTGCCACGAATGATATATAGTAGTTATCTCTTTTCTCATTAAGCCAATTTACAACATGTCGTGGGTTGATAGATGGTTCATCAACGACAGTCAACAATCCTTTTCGTTCCCAGTCTCTTATTGGCGCTTTGGGCTTAAACACATCAATAAAACCTTTCCTTACAAATGAATGCGACACCCAAATGTATTTCTCATCAACTTTAAACAACAGACCAACATTAACAAAATCCCTAATGCTCGCAAAGTCGAATCCGGCTATACATGTTCTTCCGTAAAGCTCTGGTAAAGGTTTGTTAGTAGCTAATAACTTTTCTTGAGTTGTAACGTCTCTTTCGTCATTACCTTCAGTAAAATTCATACGCTTAATTACAAACTCTTGTCTGCCGCTTGGTTCTTCTTCTAAATCAAGATAGTCTTCTTTCGTCTCTTCAAAAATTTGTTCTGAGTATTCTGTTTTTTCGTTCAACATCGGATTGGCCTTGGGCCACATCTTCATATTATTAATCTCATCAACCGAATCTAACTTACAAATAAATGGGAAATAACCAATTCTATTGGTTTTGCCCTCTAAAATTTTCATAGAACGTTCTAACTGCTTGTCATAAAACCCCTCTCTTACATATCCATTCGTTCCAAAATAAAACGTTCTAGGATGTTTAACTTTTCCTAGTCCCGAACGTTGTACCTTAACTGGATCATTATTAATAAATCCGTGAATTTCATCGAAAAAAAGGACTGCATCTCTAGCACTGTCCATAGTTTTAGGGTTATTTGTTCTAAATATAAATTTAGCATTCATTTTTCTACCAGTTATAACTGATTTTTTAGCAGCGTAATGATTCTCTAAATTCTTTGTGAGGATAACGTTATAGACTTCTTCAAAAGACATTTTCGCTTGATCTTCTGAATTGGCT
>RWZD01000051.1_pt1 | contig 36664 bp, 69 predicted proteins | sample 2187771 | NCBI WGS metagenome assembly RWZD01 (sample SAMN10531866, study PRJNA481165) | viral metagenome | isolation source: viral particles purified by filtration and ultracentrifugation from about... | place: USA: Tennessee
TTCTTGGGTAGATGTTTTCGTTATAAACTCATTCAAATCTTTGGATAAGTCGCTAGGCGCTTTTTTATTTGCTTTACCTGCCGGACTATAATAGTAAGTGTTTAGTAAGATGACCTTTCTTTTTGCTGTTAACCCGTAACATCCATGAGTTGTAGCTGATTGAGAGTGTCCTCCATCAGTTGAGTAATAGAGAGCAATTATTCTATCGTCTGATGGTAACTCTTCTAATTCTTTAAATAGATTCATATTGTAGACATTATTCCCAAGACCCACAGGCTCACCAAGATACAAATACCGGTAATAGTCGTAATCATTCTTTTTGATACGCTCAATGTCCTGTAACATCTGCTCAGTAACGAAACCAAGCTCGTCATTTTTATAACTAGAATCATGGACCAGGTAGTTATCTTCCCCGATCATGCTGTCTGACCATTCGTTTATCCATGAATAAGGATTCCTTGGAGGGTTATACGACCAAAAGAACCGCACTATATCGGCAAGTGGGTGTTTCTGTCTCATAAATGTAGTATTGGTCTGATCGAACTCCTCAGCACTGTTAAACTCTGCTGCTTCTTCGTACCAGACTGCTATGATATTCCCAATGTCGTTAGATTTTAGCTTTTGGAAGTCGTCTGACCCATAAAAGTAAAATGTGGACCCAGTACCTTTATGCATGATTTTAAATGGCGCTACCGTACTTTGAAACTGATCGGATAAACCAAACTTATCTAAAGCCCATTGGATTTTCAGAAACACTGAATCCCTAATAGTGCTCGCTACTTTACGAATGACAACAATATTGGCCTTTTCTCCTTTAGTCATGTATAGAAGCATCATAAACACAAGCATGATTGCAATAACAGATGATTTAAATGAGTTACGGCCGCCCCTTAATATGTTGTATGGCTTTTTTGTAGTCCATACGCTTTTAAAATGAGGATTGACTTCTTTTTGAATGTTGATGGTTATTTTCTTACTCATCGCCACCACTCCAAGCATCTACGATGGTGATAGTTGGTGGTGCGTTTCCTTCATCTGATTTCGCAATCTTTTCAGCTTCTGCTTTAGCCTTAGCTGCATCTGCTTTCAACTTCTCTTCTTGTAACTTCTTCTTATCATTCTCAGATAATAAATCGAAGTATTTAGAGAGCATTTCAAGAGCCTTCATCTTGTCTGCCAATTTAACAGATATACCGTCTTTGCCTTGTTTCACTTCTGTTATGATCGTTCCGTCAATTGCTGTGGATTCGTTGAAATCAACGTAATTAATCTCTTGCATTACTGGGTTACCTTCTTCATCTTCGACAGGTCCAGACATACCGATTACTTGTACTTCTTTCCTTCCGAACGTTGCGTAATCTGTTATGTCAGCAAATGCGATCTTGATGTATTTATTCAGCACATCCATAGCATCAATAAAGATTCCTTGTTGCATCTGCTCTTTTAAGCTCCGTATCTCGTCAGCCACCTTAACATTCCTTAACAAGCGACTTCCTTGTACGTGAGCTGTATCTGATGAATACCCAGCTTTTATTGCGGCCATTGTCGCATTGAAGCTCTTCATGTAATAAATACAAAAAAGCCTTTGTTTTTCAGTGAGTTCATCACTTTCAACGATAGGCTCGGATTGGTCTTTTTGTTTAGGCGCAACTTTCTTCTTGGGGGATGCAACCTTTTTAGGTTTGGTTGCATCCTTTTTAGTCGGATCCCTCGACCAACCTTCACGGCTCTTTCTACTTTTGAGGGTTCCTAATTTCACATCGTGTTTGTCTGCTAATGCAGCTAATGTTATCTTAGTTGTTTCCCATTCTCTCTTTATATCCTCCCAATTTGTCATCTACATCAACTCCACCTCCGTGATAACCAAGATAAGTGATTATGTCACCATAACTTGGAGTCTGGATGATACGTTGCACATCCTACAAATTCTTCTCCTAAATAAAAATAAACAAATCCATACTTACCTAGACGGCGATAAGCGTTCATTCTCCTTTGGTCCGTTCCCCAAACAACAAGGATTTCGTTCGTTTTTATCTCGTTGCGGAAGTCTAGGATTATATCTAGCGCCTTCTTGAGTCCTTCTAATCCGCATTTTCCTGTTATCTTTTCGCTTTCTTTAGAAGTTGAGTTATACCACTTGTTAGCTTCCTTATGTGTGGCACCTATATATATTCCTACTGACCAAGCTGCACTTATTCCGCATGAGGTTAACCTTCTATCTCTGTGCCTATTGAAGTATATGCTTAGCGTTTGTCCATTACTCAGATACACGCAATACCTCACTTCTGACTTTCTTCTTCTAACTAGGTCGTTCATCGGCATTTCCCCTTATGCTAATCGCTTTATAAAATAGAAAAAGCCAGCAATCACATTGACTGCCAGCATTCTGTTTGTGCAACTAGGCACATCAGCTATTAAGGTCCGGCCATTTAATCCGGTACCTATTTTAGAGCGTGATTTTGCGCGTGGTGATCGTCGGGATTAGGAATCGAACCTAATTGCTCAAGTAACCATACCCCACCGATAAAAAACAATTATGATGACCTTGCCCCCGTTAAACCGCCGTGAAAGGGAGGCGATCGGGCTAACCCCGGTCCTACAAGAGCAAGGTAATATGCGGATGAGGATTTGCACCTCATATGGTTAATATGGATTGGCGACGACTGCTCCATTGATTAACCCAGTATTGTCTCTATGGCCAAATTGTGTGTCTACCTTTTCCACCACCGCATAAAAAAGGGAGAACGGTTTTATCCGATCTCCAAATTCGTCCTTCTGTGGCATTACCGATTCCGTCGAATAATGCAAAATGATAAGTTCACCTTATTTTAACATGCTTCTTTATTTTCTTGGAAACTTGTACCATCTGTATCATTTGTATCATTCGCCATTTGGTCTATGATACTGATTCGTAGCTTTTGAATATGTGAGTGTGATAGGCCCATATGAGCCGCAATCCATCTATAGCTTTTGCCTTCTAAAAGCCAGTATAGGATCTCAGACTCTCTTTCGTTGTGTACCTTATGAAATAGAGATTGTAACGCTGTGATCTTCCTCTCATACTCTTCAATCTTCTTCCAGCGTTTGCTTCTTCTTAGCACTTCTCTGTATATAGGATCACTTGTTGTTCCTTGTGCTTTTGGCATAGCTGCTTCTTCTCCGTATTGTGCTGTTAGCCCTTCCCCTGCATCCCTTAAAGATTCTCTGGAGATTCTAATTGTGTTAATCATCCACGAGTATTCTTTTAACGTTTTTTCGATCTCTGCCCTGTTCATATTATCCCTCCGTTATCGTTGTCTTAATGCTCCACCCTTTGCCCTTGTGTATGTTGGTTTGTACATGCCCATAATGTACTCCCAATCTGTATGACTTAAATTCTCTTTACGCCTTTTCTTCGGCTTTACAGCAAGCTCTTGTTTCCCGTATATGCCCTCTAGTTGTTCCCTTAGTGACTTATTCACAATAGAATCACCGTAGCAACAAACGCCCCTATAGCAGCTATACACAACGCTAAGCAATTATTCCTTAGGTTCTTATCCTCTTTCTCTCCTACTGAGCATATAAATGATATGAGTATGATAAAGATTAATATAATCTGAAATGCTATGATCATTGCTTCTCCTCCTTAAAATATAAAAAGACACCAAACAACGCCGCCCTAGCGTTAATTTGGTGTCCGTCCGTTCTTCGGTAAGGACTTTTATTTAGTTATCTAAAATTCGATTGTTTTGCTCTCTCTTGACTTCTTCGCCTAATGTATAGGCAATCATCTTTAAATCATTTAATTCTGAATCACTTCTTTCCCCTAGCCAGTCTCTGAATTGATAACCATTCAAACCTTGTGATTCAGCCAGCAATGCTACTGGATGCTTTTTCATTCATATTACCTCCTGTCCCTCAATTCTTATTCTCTCGTTCCGATCCACATCTAATACTTTGCCGTTTTTCCAAACGATGATGTCTTGCCCAAATTGTTTAGGAGAGACTTTAGTCTTTTGCCCATCCTTAATGATGTATACCGCATCTTCTAGTAGATTAATAACCGCCTTTGTCCCTTCGTCGTGCAATCTAACCCCTCCTATACTGATCTGGATGTTGTAATGTGTATTTATGCCCTGATACGTAGATTACTGTAGGTATGCCCTTTTTAACCTTCTCGATCGTTACGATTGGTCTGTATCGTTCGCCCTTTTGTCTCATTTGGATTCCCCCTTTATTTGAATAAGGTCACCAATGTATAGATCACTCCAACGAGTGCAAAAAACGCCATGGGTATAAAACAACCGCAATTCATTTTTATTGGGTAATCTTCTTTCATTTAACGTTCTCCAATGCTTGAATGGCAATGTTTCTTAGTTTCACGATTACTCTTTTTGGTTCCACATTAAATCCTTTGTACGCGATGTCTTCTAACGCTTCACGTAATCGGGCGTTTTCTTTTTTCATGTCAGCTTTCACATCATGTGCCTGCCCTTCCAGTAAATGAGCAGTATACATTTCTTTCTCAACCAATTTATTCAGCTGTTCTATTTCCTCTTGCTGTTCCTCTATAGTGGAGATAAACAACTCTAATTCAGCTTTATCTACAGCGATAATGTCTATTCCGTTAATATGCTCAATAATATTTGCATTTGAGTATTTTTGTTTTATCTTTTCCACCCGTTCCATATCCATCAACTTTTACCTCCTATTCTTCTCCCTATCCTCCATCGCTACAGCCAGTGCAAACATTGCTATAATTAACGTTCCTAGTATGGTTACTGTAGGCCAAAACATTTGATTGGCTCCTTTCGTTAGGTCGTTTTTTGTTCGAACTGTGCATTACCCTTTTAATGTTTTGTAAGCTATTCCTAAAGCATCGCCCATAGCAAATTTCTCTGGAATTTTAATTCTGTATTCATATAAATTGGCATAGCCTGCGAAATGAAACGACCTCCAAATGTCATTCCTACCGGTTAAGTGCTTCCCCATCAACTTATCGCAATAGTCTTTATAGGCTTCTCTATGATGAAAGCCCAATAATTCCCACACTTTCATAATGTGTGCGCGATGTTGCCAAGCCGTGTATGTCTCAACTACTAGCATTGCTAAAGCTTTGTTTTCTGACATCGCAGAAGCAAGTTCCTTCTTGAAGTCACTTCTAACGTTTCTGTATTTTCTTTTTAGCTGTCTCACTTTACCCCTCCCTTGTGTCGCTTTTTGTTTCTAATACGCATTTCATTTAACCTAATTTCTCAAAGTACGTTTCGCAACATGATTCACACATTCCAAAACTATTGTTAGGATGTATTTCAATGCCACATTCTTTACATTTTTTGTTTTCCTGTTTTTTCATTTCTTTTTCCCCCTTTGCTTCGCATTTTTTGTTCCACTTAACCAACCCGATTCTCCACCAGCACCAATTTTCTTTTATGTGTAAAAACCTTACTCTCCTGCTTGACCGTTTCTTTGTTTTCCCCTTCGGCAAAGACGTTGACGACCAATAACGGCTCGCCATCTAACGTCTTTGCGATGTGCTCTGTGATCCAACGTGGTTTCATTAGCTCACCTCTTCAAAACTGCCATTCTTGTATTTAACTAGCCTTAAACTATGAGGATATTTCTTTTCGAAAAGTTTCTGTTTGATCCTAAATACATCTGTGAGAGCTCCTTTTACGTCCACTACCTCGATCGACCCGTCTAGATGATGTATTTCAAAGTCTGCTATGTAGTCGATAGGTCTGTGTTTCTTCCCGGCCTTCTCAAAGCCATCCTGGAGTCTGTACCTTGGTTGACACCGAAAGAAGTTAATCTGTTTATTAGCTTCTAGCCATTTCAATTGCTGGTAATACTTCGACTCTGCGACACTATCAAAAACATGCCCGTCCAATTCTACTTTTCTATTACCGTATTTTGATTTCCTAGACCTCGAAACTCTCTTGTATTCCGCCACCGTCATTCTCTGCCCCATGCTGTTCTTTCGCCTCCTGCACCTTTTTAAAACAAACTGGACCATAACCCCTAACTCTACTTTTACTGTCCTTGAGTGGACGTCCACAGCGTCCGCAAGTGGTTGATTCGATCATTGGTTTACCACCTTTATCATTAAGTGATTTCCTATTCCACCTATCCATGCTGGTCCATCTATTTCTAAACATCGTTTACCGCCACGTTGTACAACTGTTCCCTCGAAAGATATTCCGTGTGACGAAAAGAGAATTGCCTTTTCTCCTACCTTAATCCGTTGACCTAAGATGTCATGTGTCGGGATTCTATTTCGTTCAGCTACCATCTACATGCACCTTGTATAATTCGATTAGTTTTTCATCTGGTAACTTGTTTAGTGCTTCTTCTGTGTAGCGAGTGTTAGCTTTGATTTGGAATATGATGTCTTGGCGTTCATCTAGAGTCAATATCCATTCACCTGTCTCTCGTGATTCGTTTCATTTTTAGAGATATAAGCCTGTTCTATTTGCTCCCAGGTGAAGCCAAGCATTTCACCTAAGCCGATGAAGCAAACTAATAACTCTTCATACCAATCTATATAGAATCCATAATCATCATCGCCAATTGCATTTTCAAACCTTTCTGGCATACACATTAATTTAGTGAAGGTTTTTGTAATATTTCGATCAACTGTAAAATCCTGTCCTACAAATATTTCAGTATGGTCAATTTTCAGATCCAACCCAATACTCAAAATGAAATGGAGACAATCAACGAATTCTTCTAGGAGTGGGTTAGAATCACCTAACTTTCCTGTGCCGTCACAATCTTCGCATTTTATATATTCGTGAGTATATCCACCCTCTATGTTATCGAGGTAGTTGTCATAGTTTTCGTCTCCAGTCCCCCCACAAACGGTGCAAATATGTTCAATTCTTGTTCTCGGCTTAGGATTCACTTTCCAAAACTTAAATCCCCGCCATTCGTTAGCTAACTCCCCAAGTTCTACTTGTAAAGCCAGAATCTTCTTATCTAGCAAATCCTGCCCTTCTAAGCCTTTTTCTTTCTTAATGTGGTCATCCAACTTATCTTGTAAAGTGAAAAGTTTGTTTAGGTTCATCCTATTTTCCTCCTATGCTTCGTATCTGGTGGTGTAGTAGCTGCCCTTTCCATGCTCCACCCTCGATTTACCCTAGCCGTAAGCGTCGACAAATGAATACCGTTTTTCTTTGCTAACTCCCTGTACTTTCTCCACGTGGGATCCATCTTATCTATTGGTGTGTTGATTGCTTTTTCGAGTGGCCATCCTAGAGTGTTAACTCGTGTGCTTATCGTATAGATCGTTAAACCGTTCTTTTTAGCAATTTCTCTTTGCTCATCCGTCAAAACTTCATTTCTTTTCTTTCCTTTAGGCCAACTGATCGCTGTTTCTACATCAAAGCCATATACTCTTACTCTTTGATTTAGCAGTTCTCTGCTTATCCCGTATACAGCCGCCCTTTCGTAGTCCTCATCCGTGATATATTTGTAACGTAATTCAGCCACCGAAAAACCCTCCCTTTCGTTCTCCGATCTCGCCCTTTATTTCTTGATCCATTGCTAATATCGCTATTTCAACCTGCGATCTTTTTAAAATCTTTTCCATCCGCCCGGGGTGTACTCCGTATTTCCACATAAGTCTAAACTTAATGATCTCTAATTCGGTCCAGTCCATGTTTACATCCTCTAAAGCTACATAAACACGCTCCTTAAACCATTTGTTTTCTAGATACTTAATGGCTGTGTCATCGTTAGCTAGAGCCATTTCTCGCACTTCTTTCTGCCATTAAAATTCCATAACCAGAAATATCAGTCCAAGGGCTTTCTCCTAACGCGTCCTTATCCGTTGCAATCCTCATTTGCTTATCAAACATCCTTACCATTGCCAACATGTCCGTATATTGATCTGGTTTGACTCCATTTGGATAAAGAATCTTCAGAAAGTCTCCTGCCTTTTCAAAAGCACTACCATAAGCTTTGTTCTTCTCGTCCACAAGCTGCCCTATCTTGTTTCCGACCTCGGTATATTTGCCCAATTACCGTACCCTCCTAAAACCATCTATTTTGATCACTAGCGATGTTTATCTCTATCGCTTGTATTCTACCCAAACTTGTTTTAACCCCTCATAATCAAGCGTGTGTATGTCCTTGCCCTCGATCGAGTGTGTAATTCCCCTTTCAATCAATCTTTCTGTCATAAACTGTCGTCTCAAGGCCATTTCGTAGGGTTCTGTGTTCATGTGATCACCCCTTGTGTCGGTTTTTATTCGAACTGTGTATTACTGACTTTTCATATGCTTTGCTAAATCAAACCAACTCCGCATACTTTCAACATCCTTTTCATTAACTCTTAACTGCTTCATATCACCATTAACATTGGCATTAATAACAATTTCGTTAGTTTCATAATCCATTGTGAAAGACCAATATTTTATCACTTCCACGATTTCACCTACTTCGCTTTTTGTATCAAAACGGCAGATCATCATCTTTAATATCCATCGGCTCCCCACTAAACGGATCACCTTGATTACTAGATTGGTAGTTTGATTGAGAAGTTTGTCCACTTGATTTAGGTTCTAGGAATTGAACACTATCGGCTACAACTTCCGTGACATAAACTCGTTTACCGTCCTGCCCTTCGAAGTTTCTTGTTTGGATACGACCATCCACTCCACATAGAGAGCCTTTCTTTAAAAAGTTTGCTGCATTCTCGGCAGGTTTACGCCATACCTGTACTTGGACAAAATCAGCTTGTTGTTCTCCGTCCTGCGATTTAAACGGTCTATTTACTGCCAGAGTAAAGTTAGCAACCGCAACTCCATTAGGTGTATATCTAAGATCGATGTCTTTTGTTAAGCGCCCTACCAGGACGACCCGGTTCATCATGACTTCCCCTCCAACAAATTAACTACCTTACCCTGTGGTTTATCTTTCACAACATTAATCGGACTCATTAACCTACAAGCCATTTCAATTAATTCATATTGTTCTTGGGTCATAGATACTGGATAGAGAGTTCCTTCAATATCCATGAATAGAACTGGTTTTGCTGTTTCTAAGTTCATTCCGCATCCTCCAAATATTCATCATCTTCCAGTAATTCAAATGCCATTTGTCCATCTTCGTTTTCCGTTTCACCCAATGGCTCGTCATCCAGCATTGCGAAATATCCAATTGGGTAAAGTTCAACGCAATTCTTGTGGTAGAATCCGTTCCTCACTTCGACAACATCGTCATCCCAATGGAAGTGATCTTCACAAGCTTCACATTTCTTTAATTTATTAGTCATTCCGTTACCTCCAGTAGTTCGGGATTTTCATAAATGTTGCCTACAATTACTAAGTCTGTTTGATTCTTGTCTGTATAATCAGCAAAGTCAAAGTTGTCAATTGGATATACCCCTTTTAAGTACCATTGCCAGTAACCATCTTCAACTACAGCACGAAATGAAAACTCTCCATCTATCCAATCGACAATATCTTTGTGAAAAATCTCCGTTCCGTTCTTGTCCTTGAGTCCTGTGTATTGACCAATTGTTTCGCCATCAATACTTAAATATTGACCATTGCCTACGAACCCTCCAACATTTCCGAAAGTGTCGATTGCCCACCCATCATCATTCCTAGATACAAAACCATATGCCCAGCCCTTGTTATAACTTCTAGGGAAAGCCTTTTTATCAAGTCTTGCTCTAAACTTAATCTCCCTCATGCCGATTCCTCCTAATCTACAAAAACAGTATTTTCATCAACTTGATCATTACTCGTAATTTCTACTACCGTCGTATCAGACGGTTTTAGCTTTATTTCCTCAATTTCGTAGTTTTTAATGACCGAAAAACTGCTTACAAAACCACTTTTATAAATTAATGTTTCTCCATCCCAATACCATGTGCTATTTAGTTCGGGGTATTGCCTACTTTTTTTGTAAATAACAGTCGGTTTGATTGTTTTTAGAATCGCGTTCCTGCCCACATGATCAATCTTGTTTGCGAACTTCGGATATGCTTTTATGAATTTCGCATATTTTTCGGGTAGCACTTCTTCCAGATGAGCCAAAAACAAGGGAATTGTTTTCTTTTGATAATCACCTATCTCCCCACCCATCATCGCTTGAGGTCTAAAAGCACATATTTTGTAAATTAGATCTGTTGTAAACTTTTCAATGTCCACGTATGAGATACCGCTACCGAATGATGGATCCTTAACTTTAAATCCTGTTTCCATTTCTTCAAGTCGAATGTACGGATACGGAAAGACTACTTGATCACCAATCACACCTAATTTAGTTGGCGGATAAGAAAGTTTGTTATATTGCTCGTGCTTACTCCATTCACTTTTAAACTTGTGGTATTTCTGAGCTCTACTTGTATATCCTCTCACTGTGCGTTCGGAACCAAACTTACACCCTGGGCTAAATGCTGCCCTAACAGCTAAACACTGACCGTTTTTAAAAAATGAACATTCATTGTGTTTGTTGCACGATATAACACTTGCTTCTAACGGTTTTTCCCTACCGCCAAATATCCCTTTACCGCCGTATAAATTAACGTTTATAACTTCACTCACGCCACTCTCTCCCCTTCCACTGAATCTTCTAAATATCTGATTGCTCCATCCCTATCCAGTCCCGTTGCCTTTTCCAATTGGGAGAGCAACCTATCAAACTGTCGCTCATATTGCTCTCCGCCAAATCTGGACCACTGGCCGATGGTGATGACTAGTTGATCTATTAGGTAGTTCATTGTTCTTTGCCCCTTTCAAACTTTTCCGCACCACCGTCAATCGCCTTTCTTGCACAAATTGAGCAAATTAGGTGATTCTTTTTCCTCTCTACAAAAGCTAGATGAGCCATATCCTTTTCGGTAAAATTACATTTGCACAGATCGCATTTTTTAATGTCTTGACGGACCCGATAAAAGGCTTCGAAACTCATAAAATTCCAAAAGACTTTTGTTATAACCCACTTATGGGTAACGGTTTTTTCGAATGTATAGCTCATTGTTTCCCCTCCGTCATTGAGCAAATTTGCCCAATCTATAGTTATCGCCTTCCATTTCAACCACTGTTGTATCTCGGTTCACAATTCGGCTGAAATTCCGTTCGCCTAGTTTATTTTTCAGGTCCTTGGTTTCAAAGTTTGTCGTGTAAATTGTATGTAGCCCCTGCCTGCTGTCCACGATCTCGAATACCTTTTCCCAAGACCAATCATTAGAATTTTCCGCACCGATATCATCCAGAATAAGAACGTCTGTAGTTATAAGAGCTTCAATCACTTCTCCCTCTGAATACTTTGAATCCTTGTTATAGGTGGATCTAAACTTCGTAAGCAATTTAGGCACCGATATAAAAATGGAACTGAACCCTTTATCAATGACTCCATCTGATATAGATTTAGCGAGGTGAGACTTGCCCACTCCGTACGCTCCTGTAAACACAAGATTGATCGGTTCATCCTTGGAGAATACTTCCACAAAGCGTCCTGCTATTCTCTTAGCTTTGTTCTGCGATTTATTTTTAGATTCGTAGTTATCAAAAGTAGCATCTTGTAATTCTCTGTTGATTAAGGAATGTTCGTTAAAGATGGATTGCATTTTCTTAACCTTCAAAGCTGCTCTTTCTCTAAGAGCTTCTTCTGCTAGTTTGAGGTCTTCGCATTTACAACCCATCTTCGCTTTGAATGTTTTTCCTTTTTCCGGTCCAAACATCATTTCCATTTCGTAAATGCTAATCTCCATCTGACAGCCACGACACGTTTCCTTGCTTAGTAAAGTCATATTTGGAATAGTCTTGTTCATAACTTGATTGACGGGTTTCATTTTGCTTCCCTCCGTTTATAACTTTGAATTGCTTTTCAGATTCATCTCTCATTTCCAGCTGTAATCTATCAAACTGCTTTCTTAACTTGTCAGCAGATAAAATGTTCTTGTACCAAAAATGATGAGACTGACTCCATAGGATTAAATCCTGTATATCTTTTCCGGTCCGTTTGTCTCGTTCCATCATCAATCTAAAAGTATTAGCCCATGATTCTAAATTAGGTTCTTGGGCAGAAGGATTATTTTCTTTAATCTTCTTAAAAAGCAATTCAGCTAATTTCATATGATGTGTTTCAAATTTCAATTTGGAACGTAAAGTCTTTTTATCTTTATTAACATTGTTAACATTATTAACATTGTTATTATTGTTCTCACTCCGTTCCATCTGCGTTCCATCCCCGTTCTTTCTCCGTTCCAAGTTATCTTTCCGATAATTATCAAAGCCTTGGTATGACTCGTAATTCACCACCGTGAACAGTGTTCCAAGTTCGGTGTCTTCAATTTTCAATCGATTTTCTTTGACCAACTGATCAACTTTTCGTTTTATGACCGATAGAGAGTATTTTTTTACGCTTCTATTTTCTATAAATTCGAGGTCGTCCCTAAGGTTTCTAAATGATCTTAGGAACTGACCACGCTCTATTTTCATGCCAGCGACCGTTGCGCCTTCTTTGGCGAATACTGCGTTTCCATATATATAGAAAAAGAGACGAAATTTAGTTACATCGCTCCAAATATCACTTTCGAATATGTTTCTGCTAGTTTGAAATGCTCCTTTATCCAACAACGCCACCACCTTTAATTACTGAAAGTAGTGTGATCATCCGATATTTCTCATTTCTTTATGAAGAATCATAGATATATAACCATTCATCGATAATCCTAGTTTTTTAGCTTCTAACTCGACAGATTTATAAATTTCCTCGTTCAGTCGTAAAGAAGTTCTCCTTCTTTCTTTGACGTCTGTTTTATTCATATTGACGTCACCTCCTAATTAAATAATAACATGGTACCCTAGTGACGTCAAGTGTTCGAATGTCGCACACAGGATAGATTTTATAAACAATTTTGTGTATACTAACGGTACCAATATGACACCGAAAGGACTGTTTTTAATGTCTAACTTGCGCCGTTTCACACTAAGAATTGACGCTCAAATACTTGAAGAAATTGAAGAACGCGCAAAAAACAATAAGCGTTCTATGGCTAAAGAGATTGAATACATTTTAGAAAATTACCTTAAAGAGCATAGATCAGATAACGAAGGGTAAGTTGCAGCTTACCCTTTATTATCTAACTAGCGTTGTACTCCCTCATTAACGTGTCTAATTGCTTCTTTAATGCGTTGATGATTTCTGCCGTTGCCGCCAAGCTATTTTTCCATCGATGCATTTCTCCTTCTGCTTCGGCTTCCTTGATCCTGTAAGGGTAGGCATCTATATCGGCTTGCCCTTCTTTTACTACGCCAGTTCCTGGTGTGTTGACTAACGCTTGGGCATATACATGTTTCCTCTCAGCGTATGCCTGTCCGTATGCCATAGTTGCTCTAGCGTGGTACTTTCCGATCCATTGCATAACCTCAGCATATAAACGTATCTTTCTAGCTAATTCGGCAGGTATTTCTTCGCTTAGAGTGTTTATTTCCGTGTATAAAGCATCTAATTTTCTCAATCCCATTCATCCTTATAAAAATCTTCTCCGTACAGATCAACAAATGTTTGCAACCAATATTTCGTTAGCGCCGCATTAGTGTGAACTTTTGTATGGCAGACATGGCAAAGAGTTAAACCATTCGTATAAACGCCTCTCCCTCCACGCGATCTATAAAGGACATGGTGAATATGTTCTCCAGGTGCCCCACACTGTCTGCAAAGTCCGTTGTCCCTTTCGTAAATCTCCATTCGTACGGACTGTTTAAATTCGTTCCTAGTCGCCTGTTTGGGCGCTCTACGCTTGAAGTTAGGCTTAGGTACCGGGTACATGTTAAAACCTCCTTGAAAGGCGAGTGTTACCCCGCCTTGTTTAATATTTTGATTGCTTGGTCTGCTTGATCTTCTGACCAGTGTTCCATGTCGATAGCAACGTTCATGCGCTTTTTAATCAATTGATATAGTGCTCTTTCATCCAGTTGATCAGTTACTTTTTCTTTCAATAGATTGGTAATTAAATTTAGCTTTTGAGTGCTAGCCTTTTTAGGTTTTTGTTGTCTGTTGTTTTGACGATTTCCATTTACTCCACTGGCTGAATTGCCATCGTCGTCTTCTCCAGTATTAAGCGAGAGAAAAGCACATAGATCGTAGCGCCTTGCGTATGTGATTCCTGCTCCTGCCCCTTGTGGGTCATTCTTAGCTAATTTGAGTGTTGTTCCGTTTGATTCCATCCATTCGCCAGATTCGTGAATTAGGATGGTTTTAACGGTCATCTGACCTTCGTCTCCGTTAACATTCTGCATTACAGCTAGTTTATTTTCGTTTAATATGGGCCTTACTTCGTCAATAATCTGGTCTAAAGTTGCATATTTGTTTTTGTGAAATGGGTTAGCTGCATCCTTAGCAATCTTGTGTACCTTTGAGTTAAAAGCGATCAATGCAGGTGCAATCTTTGTTATGGATTCGGATTTATTCACTTAATCATCAACCCTTTCTCTCTTACTAGGGTCGCCCCTTCAATTTCTTGCCCACTCTCTAACGCTTGTTTTAAGGATTTTTTATCAACTGTATGAGCAATCTTCAAAAAGTTAAAAGGAATGATAGTTTCGTCCGCCACATAAACTTTAGGTGCGTTATTCCGTAATGAAATTGTAAATTTGGCCGTCTTGATATTAGGTAAGTTCATAGATTCTAATTCTTCCATCAGATAACACCGCAAATGATCTCTTCGCCTTTCTAACGCCTTCCTGCGCTCATTCAGGCGTTTTTCTTCTGCTTTGAGAGTGTTAATATCCCCTTCCATTTCTTTGATGACGTAGACGATATTTTCAGCCTTATCTTCAATAGCTTCTTCCAAAGATAAAAGTGTGTCGTGAAATGCCGAGTGATCTTCTTCTGTAGCTAGTTCCAATAATTTAAGATACTTGTCTTTGAGATCGTATAGTGTTGGCATCCTCGTCACCTCCAAAGATTTCTTTGCACTCATTCACTAGACCATCAGCAAAATGAAGTTGAACAGCCTGTAAGTCTTCTATAGTTCCTTGAAAGGCAATGCGGCCAGCTACCATTCCCAAAGCTTCTAAGTCGTTGTAACCTTCATTTAGAAGCTCGTTATATCTCTTTATAAAACGATTCATGCCATTCCCTCCTTGACCGTCACCTCAAATTGTTATAAGATAACGGTAATTGAATTGTTTTTTTGATCGTTCGACTCTCTTCTGACCAAGAGAGTCTTTTATTTTGCCAATGTGAACTTACCTCCAGCAAACTCCACCAGAAACCTTTCAAGATTTTCAGCCAAGACCGTTTCTCCATCTAGTTCAAAGATTTCATCGCCTTCAACGATCTCTGTTCCAAAATAATCGGTACCGCAATGTTGGTCCTCGTACATGTCTTTCGGGTAACCAAAAGTGTTAATCTCAGTTATCGCCGGATGCTCAACATGCTCCATGTCATCACCTCCTAAAATCTCACTAGCTTTAATGGTTCTGGAAACACACTGTTAGAATCAGTTGGATATTTTTCGTGTAGTTCTCTAAAACAATCAGACTTGTATGACCCTTTGACATAAACCTTTTCTGACTTAATGCCGATGAGTGCAACCATGGTATCACCTGCCTTTTATGTATTAATGGTAGGCAAGGATTTGCACCTTGCATGACTATCCGGGGAATCGGCTCCTTTATGCACCCGGATAACCTATCTGATATGAGCCGTTAAGTCACCTTTCATCAGCTTTAACGTCTACCTTTTCCGCCACTACCATGATGGATTAGCTCCATCAAAGCGACTACAAACCGTGTGGGCAGTTTATAATCGCTTTGACAGGTCTAAGCCTGTCATTGCTAAAAATAATTAATGGGCTGTTTCATTTAGCGCTTGCTTACCTTCATTTGTCACTCTGTTATAAGCGCTTCTTTCATCCCATCCAGGATGTTTTGTGGCATATCCTTTATTTACAAGATCATTCCAGTCCTTGTTGTTTGCATCAGTATAAAAACGATTTCCATTCCTTAAAGCATGTTTCATGTCATCAATTTGATTTTCGTTCATTTTAATTCCTCCTTAGGTCTAAGCCTGTCTTACGTCTTAAAATATTCGAACTGTGTATTAAGGTAACCAGTCATAAATAGCCTGTCCGATTATCCAAAGTCCTGCTAATGTAAAAGGAAGTTGAATAATCGTTAAAATAATCCATATCATTTTTCAGACCCCCTGCGTCACAATTTCTTTCCACTCTGTATATAAACTTCTGAATTTGTGCTATAATGGACTTATAAACTATGTCAGCAGTGATTGAGCCACGAACTCAGTTACTGCTTTTTTTGTTGTCATTTTTCATAAACCTTCCGATCATAAAACCGGTTCCCAATGCTCCACCTGTAAGTAACCACAATCCGAATAAATCCACTGATTAACCTCCTAGCTGTTGAGTGATTAAAATGATTGAGTGATGTCTTAACTCATCCTCAGCTTTCTTCTTTTCTTTCAATCTATCTAACTCTCTAAGTGACCTAGTGACGTTCTCAGCCATTCTTAGAGCTGTTTTATAATCCCCTTCTTCAATTGCTTGATTCTGAATGAATGCGCAATTTGTGGCACATACATACTCTTCAAACGCTTTATGTACGTCTTGTTGTAAGAAATTCTTTGTTAAATCCATAAGATAAAACCTCCTATTATTTTCGATAAAGAATCAATAATGACTGATACCTCAACGCCCATTGATAACATCTCTAAAGCCTTCTGTGCTCCCGTGACTTGGAACCACTTAATCCCCCTGTCGAACAGTAAAGCGATGTCTCCTTTTTCCATTCTTGTAATAACAGTACGATCGAGCCCTAGAATATCCCCCATGTCTTGTTGGGTCAGTCCTTTAAATCGCCTAGTAGCTCTTAGTAAAGGACCGTAATTTTGCATGATCTCACCACCTTTCTATGTGCATAATCTGCACAGTGTTTGTGTTGCACCCATTTCTATTAATAAATCTAGTAATATAGAGTTAAGGAGTTAATACTCTTAACTGCCCATAACCGTTGTTTTTGTCCTGTTTTTGATTGTTGACGTAAATGTCTGGTTGTGACCGCCTAAGCACCCAGTCATCTACTAAGTCCTTGCGAAACGTCCACTTCCTCCGTCCTGGAAACTTTAGGACGGGGAGCCCTTCTTCGTGGACGTATTTCCTGAGAGTGCTAAGTGATATGCCGATGTATTCTGCTGCTTGTTGCGAGTTCATGGTTTTCATTTCAAGACCACCTTCCATTCTTTTGTGCATTGTTCGCAGTAAATACTTGTTCCTGAAAAGTCTCCACCGTCCGAAAGTATGTCAATAATCATTTTTGTATCTACTGGCTCTTCTTTGCTGCATTTCGGACAAGTTGAGAATATTTGATCTTCGTATAGGTCGACTTTAACTTCCATGTGATCGTTTAATTGGATTTTGGTGTAAAGCATTTAGATAACCCCCTCGAATTTGAAGTCATTTATGTTTATGCCAAACTGGATAGCCATTTCTTTAATAACTTGGATGTATATTTCAGTGAGTCTCTTTTCTTCAGCGATGCAATCTAGCTTGCTGATCTTACTTACATAACTTTTGGACATACCTTGAGCAATTGCCCGTTGCTTTCGGTTGTTCAAACGAATATCTAATTTACAGCCTGCTCGTTTCTCTAGTTTTTCGTAGCTGTAATTCCTTACACTTTGGTGCGGTTCTATACCTGTCCAATTTCTAGCGATTTTATTGAGTATAGTGTTGATTTTCTTTCTCCATTCAATACTGTCCATTGAAACGATGTTTGAAATGTTCTCTACTTTCTCATTCGCTTCTATTGCGAGGCGTTTTGCTTCTTTAGTGTCTAATTCGTTTTTAGCAACAGCTTTGAACATTTGGTTCATCATTTGCAATTCCGGACTTAATTGAGAAGTGTCAATTCCAGTTTCATAAGTTCCTGTTCTTCGGATTGATGGGATTACATCAATTGCCAACCAATCCTGAAATTTCTCTGCTAGTTCGTTCGAAGCCTTGAAAGCTAGTTTGTAAACCAGTGGTTCGGGGATTAAATCACCTTTCCCCACTTGTGGGGAATTTTCCGGAAGGTACTCATTGACTCGTTCCCAACGGATATATTCCCTACCATTTTTAGATTGTGTAAATCCTAAACTCACAGCAACCTGTTCGACATCAAATAATATTTGTTCACCTTCTGTTTTCGCGGATACCTTGAATAGTTTATTTTCGAATACTTTTAATTGGCTCATTTAGCATTCTCCTTTTATAGTTTTTCGAGTTCGTTACATAAATCGTGTTGCCAGTCGATGTCATCTGTTATATGTGCAGCGAGTGATAAGTTTTTGATTTTCGATTTCTCCCATTCGAGTTTTTCTAGATATTTGAGTGATTCGTTGTATTCACGTGTTTCTGAGATTGTTAGTTTCCTGTGTCGCTTAATAACGCTTAGTTCTATGAAACGTTCTGCTACAGGATTCACTTTGATCAGCTCCTATTTTTATTTATTTACTTTTTAACTGACTTCTTTTTTAAAAAGAAACGAACTGTGTCCATTTTTACTAAAAAAAATTTCATCAATCGAAAGTCCGTAGTAATCGGAGATTTTTTTCGCTAAAGCTAAAGACGGTGTTCTATCTCCCCTTTCTAAAGCGCCTAGCATTTGTGGTGTTATGTCGAGATCCTTTGCAACTTCTGGTCGACTTCTGTTCCCACGGCATTTTATGAGAGTTTCTCTTTCCATACTGTTCACCTCACTCTTCTAAGAAACGTTTTGTTTCTATCTGATTACTACTATACAGAAACATTTTGTTTCCGTCAACACTTTTTTAGAAACTTTTTGTTTCTTTTTAAATTTAATATAGAAATAGAAACTTATTGTTTCTATAATGGATTAGGGGGGGTGGTGAAGTATGTTAGGAGAAAGACTGAAAGAACTGAGGAAACAAAAGGGTTTAAGTCAATACGAAGCAGCTTCAAGACTTGGATTTTCCAGGGGGAAGTTAGCCAATTACGAACAGGGTAGTAGAGAGCCTGATTATGATACTTTGAAAGTTATCGCGAAGTTTTATGACGCTACTACCGATTATTTATTAGGATACAGCGAACACCCTAGTTTCACTAAAGACATGAAATTAGATGAACAGGTGGAAGAATTATATAAAATCCTTCAAGGTATGCCAGAAAAAGAAAGAAAAGATATAGAAAAACAAATATTGACGTATGCTAAGTTTCTAGCAGACGCCAATAAAGATTAATTACTTATGTATTCGCTTGATGATTTTTCTTGAATTAGGATCCGTATTTGTACTTTTAAGCAATAGTTCAATAGCTGTTTTTACATTCAAATAAAACATCCCCCTTATGTTTTTAATAAAAAAACAAGAACGCTAGTTCGTAAAACTTGTAACTATTATACTACGAAACTAGGGGCATGTGAACGCTTAAATGGAAAATAAATGCAAGCTATCGACATAAGTCGACAGCAATTTCAAAGGGTACGGTTTCGAATTAAATCACCATCCTTGTTTAATGTGATCTCTTTAATAGAAATACCTCTTTTACATTTAAAGAGACCATAAATTATATACCCATGTTCGATATTTTTATGCATTTGAATTTTTACAAAAGTACAATTTGTTCGTATTTTTCTAAAATGATATTCTGCGATGTTGTATAATCTGGATGTTTGCATAAAAACAATAATACTCAAAAATAAATATTTGAATCAATGGTAAATATTGGGGGCGTATATATGAAGAAACTCATTTTAATCTCATCGGTTATTTTCGCTTTATTTTTAGCAGCTTGTGGAGAAGTTACAGAGAGTGAACCAAAGCCAGATGACCAAAAGAAAGAAGTTAAAAATGAAGAGAAACCGAAAGAAACTAAACCAAAGGAAGCAAATAAGGATCCAATAGATCAAATCAAGAGCAAAAAGTATGTTGCATCTGTAGAATTTGAAGATGACAACACACTTGATGTTGAAATAGACGCAACAAACGCCGTATCGGTTAACGCGATCTATGAAAAAGTAACGGATATATTAGAAGATATGAAGATTGCTTTTGAAGATAAAAAGGTAACCGGATATTATGCAATAGTAAACATTACAGTTGTTGACGGTAAAGGGAACGAAAAAATAGATGAAGGCTTTAATATGTACTATTCGAGAAGTGATTTCGAAGCGTTGAGTTACGATAATTTCAACAGTCAATCTTATAGCCAACCATGGATGATCTTTAACGAATCAACGTCATATTTGATTAATCCAGTTGTGTTTGATGAAGTGAAAAATGAATATAGAAGTAAATTAACAAAAGGAAACAATAAACCTCTATTAGTAGAATAAGGAAGGGGTAACATGGCAAAAGGACATGTACGGCATAGGGGCGGCAATAAGTGGCAATTGGAAGTTGATCTAGGGAGTTTTATTGACCCCGAGACAAATAAGAAAAAACGCAATAAAAAGTATAAAACTATCAGCGCTAAAGGCATAAGAGAAGCAGAAAAAGAGTTAACTAGGTTTGTGGCTGAAGTGACAGGACAAGGGTATTACGAACCAAAGAAAATGAACTTTGTGGATTTTGTGAATAATGAATGGTTGCCGAAGCATGCAGAGAAACACTTATCTCATGTGACGTTAGCTGGACATAAGGTTTATTTAGAGAGAAGGATATTGCCAGCTTTCCAATATCTACGAATGGACCAAGTGAAGCCTGTTCATATTTTGGACTTCCTTCATAATTTAGAAGAGGACGGTATGAGATTGGATGGGAAGAAAGGGAAGCTTTCTTCTTCTACTATATTCATGAATTATCGGATTTTAAATAATATATTTAATTTCGCTGTTAAATTAGGGATTGTCCAGGAGAACCCGGTAAAGCGTGTAGACAAACCGAAAGTGGAGTATAAGGAAGTAGAAGTATATACAATGGAAGAAGCTAGTCATTTACTCCAATGTTTAGAATCAGAAAAGAACGTGCTGCATTGGCAAATCATTATCAAACTAGCTATCACTACAGGTATGCGGCGCTCAGAGTTATTTGGCTTGGAATTTAAACATATCGATTTTGACCAACGCGTCATTAAAGTGAGACAAGCTTTAACATACTCAAAGGACAAAGGGTACCAGGTACATGATATTAAAAAAGGCAGCAAAACCTCAAATCAAAGGGATATAGTTATATCAGAGTCATTGATCGAGCCATTAAAAAAATTGCAACTACAACGCAAAAAGGAACGATTAGCAACTGAGAATTTATGGAACGAGAAACACAATTTTATATTAGCTGATGAAAACGGCAAGCCGTACCACCCAGAATCCATGAAAAATTGGTGGGAACGGTTTGTTAAACGTCATAAATTGACATATATAAATATCCATGCACTGCGGCACACATCTGCTACCCTCTTAATTAATGAGGGAGTACATGCAAAAATTATTTCAGAGCGTTTAGGTCATGCCGACATAAAAACCACAATGAATGTTTATGGACACGCCCTAAAACAGGCTGATGAAATTGCAACACAAAAATTAGATGATGCATTATTTGGGAGTAAAAAAAGCAATTAAAGATCGTTAAAAACTAACATGAATTACGAATTGGTCGGCAAAATGTCGGCAAAAACGCATTTCACAAAGTAAGACGCGACTCTCTCGTTAATGGAGAATCGCGTCTTATCAATGCTTGTAAGGTAAGCTTCCAACCGGGCTTGAACCGGTGACCTCATCCTTACCATGGACTCAATGTATTAATTTATATGGATTTTCACAAACTCGAATACCTTATTTGGCGCTGGTTTGAGAGTATTATAGATTACTATGATTTTTATGAATTAATATATTGGTCGGCAGGATGTCGGCAGAAATAAATGAATGAGTTTTTCGCAAATAGAAAAAGCGACCCACCTAATAAGTGAGTCGCTCCTCTAGGCAAACGATGCCCCGGATACATTATATTATTTTCGCCAAAAATTAATATACTTACATTATAACACATTCACCCGCGCATTTTCTTCAGTAATTGCGCATTTTGTGAAGATGTACCAGAATAATTTTTAATCCCATGCTTAGCTGCTAATTTCTTACGGTTAGTAAAGGAAGAATCTACTTTGATTGATTTAAGGTAATCAACAATGGAATTAGTCTTCATATTGCCTTTAGGCTTACTTGCAGCCTTTTTAGGAGCCGATGCTTTACCGTTGATCACATTCATAACAGCCTGATAGTTGCTACCTAAAGACTTCTTGCGTGCCTCTCCGTTTCCGTGCTTACCAGCAAGTGTCTCTTTTACAAGCTGATCGATAGACTTTGTAGCTGGTTTAGGTTTTGGCTGAGATCCTAGCAACTTTTCGTTGACTCGTTTTTGTACAGCTTCATACTGACTGCCTAACGATTGCTTACGCTGTGCTCCACTGCCGTGTTTACCTGCAATGACTTCATCTGCTAGTTGATCGATGGTCTTACTGGAAGGCTTAGTTATGACAGCTGAACCAACCTCTTGTGAAGGAACGTGTACGCCTGCCGTGCCTTTTACCAAGCCGATGAAGTCGTTCCAATTAATCCCTTTGGAGCCATCCCTGAGATTGTGAGGGCAGTCTTTGCCACTCCAACGGCTATGTTGTACTACGTGACTGATACCAATATCGTGTTTTTTCATTAGATACTTAACAAGCTCAGCAGCGTTTTTGACTGCATTTTTAAAGTTTCCATCGGAGTTAACGCAAATTTCAATCCCGATTGATTCCATATTTCCTTTTCCTCGCCCATCCCCTGCATGTAAGCAACGGACATTGTCAAGGAAGGACTGGATAATTTCCTTATCATCAACCTGGTAATGCCATGACGCTAGTCTGCTATTTCCTTTAGACTGTAAATTAGCATGGGATTGGGCATTAGCTCCCTTATTCGTATTTGCAGTTTCATGGATAGTAATGTAGTTGCAAGGATTTCCGACTCCTGATGTAAGTGATCGAGATGCTACTAATTGTTGTTTGATTGCTACCATTATTTATCATCCTTTCAAATTTTAAAAAGTGTTCTATGTGATAAAAAACCTCATTTTTGGTACATAGGAATAAAAAAAGAGCCCCTAAGGACTCTTACAAATACTCTTTATCATCTCGTGGTTTGATATAGCGAAGCGCTTGACGTGAGTCACTAAGGCCTTTAACAGTCGGGTCCGTTACAGTGTTAAATACACTAATAACGATCAACCCAAGGAGATAAGGGTTACTGTACGCTTCGACAACTAAATCCCATAATGTTCCCCATGTAGTTAAGTCTTCGAAAGATAAGCCAACGTAAGCTAGTAAAGGCGTTAATACAGCTAATACAATCTGTGCAATAAATAAAGGATTTTGAAAACGTATTTTCCAGTTTAATTTCATATGAATCTACTCCTTTTTGTGTTTAATACTTGAGTGCTTAACAAACGGTATACTAATAACAGTAAATATTGTCATACAAAAAAATGTAATGGATCCAATGCTAGGGAAGTCAATCGTGTAACAGACAGCTAGTGTTGTGTATAACACTGTACTAGCAAGCAACCCAACAACCCTCAATACATCTTTGTCGCATAACAAACCGATGGCCTTGAGCATACAGGCTGCAAAAAAGCTTATTGCCCACCACGACTGCGGCATAACCCACATCATGCGGTCATACAAGCGTGCTGGATAGTCATAAATCATGTTAGGGTAGGCAAATAACATAATCGCTACCGCAATGCTAAATACTGTTGCAAACAGTTCAAACAGTGGAGGTACAGAAACGTTTATGGATTCCACCTCTTTAACCAACTGTTCTAATTCCCTTTCTTGCTTATTCATTTTTTATCACCTCGACGTTATGAGCCATTGGAAGAAGAAGAACCCTACACCAATCGCGCCAGATAGAATCAGATAAAAAAAAGACTGAGACACCCATTTATTGGTTTTCTCAATCTCTCTTAATCTCTCGAAAATAGTCTTGAATTTTTCGATAGCAGAATACTGGAATTTTTCCAGACTATCGATTCGAGTATCTTGCTTGTCCATGCGCTCGTTCTGCTTGTTTTGCTCTTCCTCTAACCGTTTGACCCTCCAATTTTCTTGTGTTCCCATAATCCACCCCCGTGATGCATATTCCCTGTGATATGGGGAGAAACGACTATTTGCAATCCCCAGAGTTATTGATATTATATGTCTAACCTGTCTGTTTCCAGAGTTACAGGCAGGCTAGGGGAGTGTACGGCTCCCTGTTTACCTTATATAATAACCCTTAGACCGTTAACGATCTAAGGGTTACTTTGTAATGTTTGTCACTATTAGTCTCTTTTTTTAAGTCGTTACCATTTATTAAATCCTCTTATCAATCACCGTTTCTAATGATATAATATAAAACAATTGATCGCTATGTTAGGAGTTGGACCCTTGAAAAGAATAACCCCTGATCGTTTGACTACGCATGTTTTCGCGGCACTTACTTTATTCTTTATGTTGTTAGGTCTTAGAATTAACGATGAGTATACTACAATTTTTATATCTGCACTTTTGGCATTTTCAATCTTAATGGTAATACTGATTATTAAACACAAAGGAATAGAATTGAAATATATTAAATTGTTTTTTTCGTTCGCTTTATTTCTCGGGATATATATTATTAATTATTCTGGCGCAGCGCAATGGATTTTATATCAAGCTATCTTCGGTTTGATTTGTTTCATTGGCGCAAGTATCGTTTGGAAGAAAGCGCACATAAAGATTTTCTCAAACCTTAGTTTTCTTACGATTCCTTTTTTATTGTATTTTGTTTTCTTTGATAAAGAATCATTAAACTCTAACACTATAGGCGGACTTGCTTTTCTTCTGTCGTTTTTCCCGATACTCTATTTCAGCTTTTTCGCAAAGAACTTCAAAGTCGTAAGATGGCTTTTCATCTTTCTGTTTTTAACAGGAATAATTTTTATTACAGAGACAAGATCGGTAATGCTTAGTGCCGGATTTATACTTGTAACTTATTTCTTATGGAACTTAATCACTAAATCAAAATTAATATTTAAAATATACTTCGGATTTATCACTCTATTTTGCTTTTCTTTCACTGTCATATATCCGAAGTTAGACAAATATCTACCTAACTATGAGTATTTCGATTTCCAGATGATAAAACATACAGGTAAGAGTATACATTCTGGAAGAGATACAATATGGAGTTTGTTATTAGATTTTATCTCACAAAAACCATTGTTAGGTTACGGATCAAGTACTCTACCTAGTGATTTTTTTGAAACAACACTTTCAGCTCACAATTTATATTTGCAAATCACCTTGCAAGTAGGTTTGGTGGGTTTAACTATATTTGCTATTTTTCTTTATTCCATTTGGAAAAAGTTTTGGGATAACAAACTTGATAATAAAACTAGATTTTCTGCCGCTTTTTTCATCGGAATAATAATATACCAACTTTCTGAGGTGACGTTAACACAAGGTAATTTCGCGTTTGGCCTAATTCAGTGGCTTATAATTGGTGTTGGGCTTAGTTTTTGTCTGAATAATAATAAACAAACAGAAAAGACCACTTATTAAGGTGGTCTTTTTTTATTAATACAATTGGTGCCACGCTGTTCCATCAAACGCCTCATGTTTTTTCAGTTGAGAATTATATCTTATAGCACCCTCTTTTTCATCTCCGGATACATTATTGGTGAAAATAAACGCTCTACCTTTCAGTGGTCCGTATGCTCCACCGGATTCATTTTTGGCTGCGACTATGCCACCTTCTTCTATAACTACTCTGGCACCTCCAACTCCTGTATATGTCAACCTTATGAAAGGTTGTTCTTTATTGCTCACCAACTGTAATGAGGAACTTACCAAAATTTCACTTAACAGTTTCTTTATCTGTAAATTGGCTAAGTTTCCATTTTCCTCTTTAAATAAAAATGACAAATCTCCTAAATCGTTTTTTCCAGCTTCTAAATAACCAGCTAACACTCCTGCGTTAAATAAAAATAACTCATTTTCTTTTAAGTAACTTCTTCCTGATTTGAAAGAACTGTTTTTATCAACCTCGAATCCTGTTGGAGTCATAAAATGGCCATCACTGTTAACTGGCATCACACCTTTCAACCCCTCAACACTGTCTCCTTGCGACAAACCCACGAACCATGTTCTATTTTCATTTGTAGCAGAGTAATACAATTTAACAGTGTTACCTACGAAAACTAATGAGGATCTATATATCTGCTCATCGTCAAATAGCCCGCTATATTTAGGAGATGGTTGCATGATTGTTTTAACAGAAAAATTCAATGGGTCTGTACTCTTCCCGTATACCAATTCTAATCGCTCTAATACTTTTTCTGCATTCTTATCGCTCACACTTAATAATATATGATATTCGCCATTGTGCTTTACTAAGTTCATATGCCAAGGATAATAATCCCAATTCTCATTGGCGGCTTGATCGTAATTAATACGGACTGATTGCTTTTGACTCCATGTTTTACCATCGTCGTTTGTTTCGATATAAAACACACCTCGGTAACCAGGTTCGCAAAACCACATTTTATATTTGCTGTTTTCATATATTAAAGCTGGCGACAGAACCATATTTGTTCCATTTGGAACCTCGTACATAACTTCTCTTTGACTCCAATTGACACCATCATTTGTATATTTGCGAAGGACTTGTTCAAGTACGCCGTTTTTATTTAATCTATACCAACATTCTAACCTTCCGTCAGGACTACCGATATCGGAACGATACACAAGATGAGTATCACTCATATGGTAACCATCGTCTAATTGCTCTTGACTTGGAATGTCAATAGGATTAGGTATTGCTCCTGGTCTATCAAACCATTTAACTCCATCATTAGAAACTGAAATACTCGGATTTTCCAACTTATCATTAGTGAATGCGTAAGGTGTGTGAGCCATCCAATATTTATACCCGAACAATTTATTTTCGAAATACTTAACGTCAGGGTGAACAGTTTGATTCGATTTATCGTATGTTGGTATATTTAAAGGGATTTGCGCATTTGCAGTATACTTAGTTTTATTGACAACTTGAGACTCAACGCCTGTTAATCTTGGAGCATATTCATTTTCAAGATCATTTAGTCTGCTCTCGATGTTAGTATTTAAGGCTCCTTTGTCAAAACTTTCATCCAATAATTGGTTCGTTACCTCGATGGCTTCATTTGCTTCAGTTGATGCAGAGTTACTTTTGTTGAAAGATTTTTTTACGCCTGATGCGAGCGCCCCTCGAACTTCGTACCCTTCTATAGCATTTTGAATATCGATAATTTCACGATCGACACTATCTGGTTCATCCATAAAATTTTCCATTTTCTTAGCCACTCTTCTACCATATTCATTCATATTACAAACCCCCATCATCTAATCTTTGTTTGATTCCCTCAATCTCTTGATTGATTGTTATTAATTGTTCATTGAAGCTTGTGATTCCATCAGTGTTTGTTTGTATATTTATTGCATTGGTTTGTACACCTTCTGTATTGGATTGAATATCATTCTTTATCTGCTGTAATTCTTCTGGCGTGATGACTTGTTCTATACCTTCAATCAATTCTTCTATTTCATCTAAAGAGCTAATTACACTTCCTAAAGTTGATGTAATCGACTGTATATCTCCATCAGTGATATTTTCAAAGTCTTGTAGCTGTTGTTTGGTGGCTTCGAGTTCTTCTTTGGCTGTGGTTAGATCAATTGTCAAAGTGCCAATCTTACTACTCTGCCTAGATACTGTGTTTCGCAACTCTACAACGTTTTGTTGCGCTTTATTCGCTTCGTAGTTGTATTGAGCTGTGGTTTTGAATTTATCACCAATAGTTAAATCATTTTGATTAGGATTGATAATATCAACTGTCTTACCAACTACTTTTAAAGGCTCATTTATATTCATGATTGGGTTAATAACTGGATAGTAATAACCCACTTCGAAGCTGTCTGGATCACGTTTAATGAGTGATAAATCAAGAGCAGATACAACGTATTTAACCTTCACTCGGTTGTTTTCTTGTAAATATTGTTGTCCTCGTGTTTTTAGGATGCTGGGTTGTGTAATGTCATCCCACACAACGCTCTTGGTCACTACACTAAAACTAACTTCTGCTGTCTTATCCTCGAGATAGTCTTTGCCGCCATTAACCGATTCAATGGTTAATCTTGCTTGGCTTGCATCTGCGGCGCCCTCTTCTTCGGACTCTAGCGACATACCCAAAGGGATTAGCCTTGTGATAATGTCGCTTGGATCAGCTTCTCTTGTAATGCTTTTAAGGTTTTTAGCTAGTCTTATTTCTGTTCGTTTGATCTCAACAGTATTTTCTAGATAGTCAAGATATCGAACGCCGTTTTCTTTACGGACTTTTAACACGCCACCTAATCGACTGATCAACTTATCTTCTAAGCTGTCAAAGGTATTGTCATATCCTAGGTATCTATAAACGTTATCTGTGCTGTTAGTGACCGTCACATTACCTACAACAAAAGTTTTATCAATCTCGTCATTAGCTATGTCTCTATTATGGTTATCGATCATGACCTTAAAAAACTCTCGCACCGTCATATCGTGATATTCGCCATGACGTTGGCAAGAGTCGTTTAGATATCCTAATTCAGATTCGCATAGAAAGGACTGTGCAAAGGCTCCCGAATCACTCATGGACTCCGTAGGCATTAAAATACGCCCGTCAAACTCCATTTTTCCAGTGAGCATATTCTCCACTGTGATTAGAGTTTTTAACGGACGTATTAAACCATAACCAGGGTTATCTGGCAGGATTGTAAAGCTAAAGCTTTCAGCAACGTTTTCGCCTTGTTTGATCTTACCCTCAACCACTTTTAATCCGTTAAATTGAGGGTTATGAATAACTGTTTCTCGATCGCTATTATAAATAGTAACCTTGTACACTAGATCAACTCCTTTCGGAAATGAAAGGAAATGGCCCCTTTACCTGTGATCGTCATTTTGTTTTCGAGGTTAGGCAACATGAAATCAAAGGACTGTGTTTCTCCGGCTTTTACGCTGTATGTCTTATTGTCCTTTCTTATTTCCATTGGCGCTGTTGCATTGATCACAGGCTTTACAGCACTTACTCCGGGATTGTATAAGGTAATATCTTTGGATCCATTGATCTCAAATTGAGTGATCTGAGCATAATCTAATAAGAAGTTAAACGTGTCCCAAATATCATTCCCTTCTTCTAATTCACCAATCTTGAATGGATAAGCCGTAAACTGTACTGTTAAGCGACCATGAAAGCGCAACTCATCAAAGTCTGGCGCTTCCTCTACCTCAGCTAGAAAGTAATAACCTGGTATATAGTCATCAAATAGTTGTGTCTTTTCATTAGGCTTCATAAGCCAGTTTAAGGCTTGTATCTTCTTCGTAGTTAACGGGATTTTCTCGTAATCCTTCACATTAAATACGTAGGTCAATTGCCTTTCCTCATACTCTTGACCTCCGTATATACCAGAAAAATCATAGATTTCATTGGAGAAAGGTACTCGCTCCTTGATCTTGATTTTCTTAGGATTACCGATGTTCCTTTCTGCTACGGTTAAGCCGAAATCATCATAGCTATGTCTAGCATCGAATTTAATTCCAAATCTAGTCAAGGGCGACCCTCCTTCCGTAATTGCTTGTTCTTTTTGCTTGCAAACGATCGTTTACTTCTCCTAATTTATCGCCATTCACATATAAGTTAGGATCTTTTTCCACGAGTTGTTTAAGTAACGATTTCACTTCACCGTCATCATAGTTGCTCGAGTAATTGTTATTTGTTACTGATGACCCACCGAAAGCACCACTAATAGGCATCACATTCCCTATTGGGGCTGTCACACCTTGTAATCTATTTTTAATGCCGATCCTAGGTTTAACCTCTGCTGCGTTTGTAACACCCTTTGCGAGGTTTTGAGAAGACTTAATCGCTTGTTTAGCCTGCTTGTCAATACCAATGGACAAACCTTGCGATAAAAATTCGCCAATTCCCATAAATATACGAGATGGGGATTTGATTTTGAGTAAGTTTTTAGCTTTACTCACCACACCATCAACAACGCCAGTAATGGCGTCAATAGCGCCAGAACCCATGTTTTTGATTCCGTTGATCAATCCCATGACCAAATCTTTACCTGCGGATAACATTTCCCCTGCTTTATCGCGTACCTTGCCAGGCATTTCCCCTACTTTATCAGAAACGGCTTGCACAGATTCTTTTAGTTTATCTTGGATGGCCTGTTTTACTTCTTGGAATTTGGTTTTGGCTGTTGTTACGATTTCCGCCGCTTTATTCCTTGCTTTAGAAACCATCTCAACAAACTTACTCACAAGTGCCGCCGCCGCTTGAGCAAGCAGGTTGGTAATGTGCTGTTTAACCTTTTGGAAGTTGTCTTTAATCTGCGTTCTGATCTTATCTGTGGCCGTCTTAGCGAATGCTTTCATGTTGTTCCACATTGTTGTGAAAGTCTGTTTAATAGTCTGCCATGCGCCCGACCAGTCGCCATTGATTACTTGCATCACAGCTTTGATAACGCCTGTGATGAGCGTTAGTGCGTTTTGAATGTACATCTTAATGAAATCCCAAGTTACGCTGATAAGGGTTTTTATGGAGTTCCAAGCGACTTGCAAGAACGGAACAATCACATTCATTACTGTTTGAATAATACTTTGTATCTTGCTCCAAACAATATCGACCGTCGACATGATCAATTCGTTGTTTTCTTGCCACCAGTTAACTAAAAAACCCCACATTTCAAGGATAAAAGCAGAGACTGTACTAATGACTGATACAACTACCGTTTTGATTGCATTAAAAGCTGTATCTACGATATTTCTAAATGTTTCTGACTTTTGATAAGCGATTACTAAGACTGCGATTAATCCGACAATAGCAGCTATAACCAACCCAATTGGATTGGTAACAAACGCTAGTTTCAAGGCGTCGAAAGCAACTTTAACTGCCGTTATACCATTTTTAACTGAGTTAGTAACTGCTACCACTCCAGCAAACGAAGCTATAGAAGCAACTACCCCCGCAATCAACGGCGCTAGTGGTACTATAATATCCTTTATATTCCGAAAGAATTCTACAATAGCCGGCATGTTGCTAGAAACCATAGAGAAAAACGTCTTTATACCGCCTTTAATTTGGTTAATGCCACCCTCAATAGATCCTACTCCACCTAAAGCTTCATCTAGTGACCCTATTACATCAGCAACACCTTTGACTACTGCGGTTTTAACGTTTGTCCAAGCTGTACGTATACCACCGGATGACGTTCTGGCTCTATCTGCAAAGCCATCTTGGGAATTACTCAATTCAATGAGCTTTGCGTTAAAATCATCAAATGTAATTTCGCCTTCTTTAAGAGCATCATATAGATCATTTTGTGCTGACTTTCCAGCAAAACCGAAAGCCTTAGCCGTATCATTTAGTGCTACTCCCATTGTTTCTTGGAGTGTACGCCATGATTGTAAATCAACCTCGCCTTTAGCTAACATCTGAACATATTGATCGAGTCCGCGTGCAGCGTTAGCGCTATCTGAACCAGATGATATAAAAGCGTTATTTAATGCCAGTGTAGTTTCAACAGCTCCATCTAAATCACCTGTCATTACAGCGATTCTCTGGGCTGTTCCGGCAACGCTATCCAACGTGGTGGGTAATCCGTCGATACCATCTGAAAGCCGTTGTATGGCCTTGTCTGCATCTTGTGAAGAGAATCCTATTTGCTCCATAACCAACGGGAAGGAATTCAAGGTGTCGTAACGAGATATAGCACCATCCAAGGCATTAGTAACCATCTGTATCCCTTTACTAGCCAAGGCTACTAACCCAAGGGAAGTCACCAATTTACCTATTCCAAATGATGCTCTAGTGCCTTGCTTTTCGATACCGCCAACCGATTTTCCGAGCATTTCTGCCTTTTCTTTCATCGTTAAAAAGCGCCCATTAGCTGCGCGCCATCTACCATTTTTGTCCTGAAATGCACCGTCTAACTTGGACCCTAACCTGTCAGCTGACTTCTCGGCCGCCTTCGATTCGAGATCAACATCAATTACTACTTTTCCATCTGCCATTTACATACTTCACCCCCATACATACAAATTTTCAATATGGGGGCTCGATGGCTCTCTAGTTTTTAATTTTGTTTATTTCATGGCACCTTGTGCACTTGATTTCAGCTTCACCCTTGATCTTTCCAAGGAGTTTGTTACACTTCTTACACCTAATCTTCTGCATGTTCTTCATCGCCTTTAAGAGCGTATATTCGTTTTAATTTATTAATTCTTTCAGCTTCTTCACTTGTTCTTTTGCCTGTTGGCACCTTACAAGTTCGTATGTCAATAACTTTCTTTAGCATCGTGTCATCACTCAGCCCGTCTAATAACGCTTGGAACTTCTTCCACGATAACTTCCCTTGCATTTTGAACAAATCCATTCCATAACACTGCATAAATGATGAATATATAATTTCTGCATCTTGTTTGTAATCATAGTGTTTCTTTTGTGGAGATGATGGCATTGGATTGCCGTCAATATCTCTCGGCACGTCAGGCTCCTCACCATCACCAACTACACTTAAAAATAACTGATAAAGAATTTCTTCTTTTTGTTCAATCGGTATATCTTCGAGGTCAGTACCAATTAACATTTGTAAACCTATCTCAATTTGTTGTTGACCTGTCATGCTGCGATCGTTTTGTAGGTCAATTAACCTCAAAACATTATCAAACGCTGTATTTAACGGGTATTCTACTCCGTTAATATCCACTGTTTCTTCCAAAGGGTAAGCCAGGTTAAACATGGTTAACGCCTTTTGTTATTGTTTTTACGTTTCTTGTTTTGTAAGTAGCGTTCTTGTTTACTTTTATTGTTGTTTCCGGCTCTATTTAATATTTCCCCTTCTATGCCCTCTGCGATCTGCACAAAGTAATTAGCGACCATTACAGTAGATGGATATTCTTCATAAACTTTGTCGAATGCTCCGTCTCCTAATAAAAAGTCAAACGCTTTTCTTAATGCATCTTGAGCACCTTCTAGGCTCTCTTCTTTATTGTTTGCAACTTCTTTCTCGAATTGATCCATAGAGTCATATAAACGTTTGATATTATCGTCAGTAATTTCAAATTCAAATGTAAATGGGTTTAGTTCTATAGGTATTACCGGTTTTTCTGTTTGAATTCTAATAGCCAATCAAATCACTCCTAATTATTAAAATAAGGCAGGTCCCCCTGCCCCTTACTCCATATCAACAATAGCCCCGTCAGTCGTTGGCTCTACCCCATTGACAACGGGGCTAGTTAGTTTCCCGATCCACCTGTAACAACCTCAGGCTTCTTATCCCAAGCAATCGCACAACTAAACTCTGGGTACTCTGTAGCTTCCCCGCCAGTTACTTTAGGTTCTGTAACCGTAGCGATGCCTTCTAGAGTATCTCCGTTTGTTCTCACCTGTCTGAACATAATCTTACGCGCTTCCCCTGTTTCGAACTCCAATCCTGCAATAAACTTCATTGCTGGGTCTTCATCATCGTACATTCCCTCAAAGGTATATCTTTTTGCAACGCTTGTAACGTCAGTTTCCGGCGTCCCATCCCCATCATAGAACCCTTGTGTTTCTGTTTCTTCGTCCGTATCATCAGTGACTGTTGTGATCCACTTAGCTAAGCGATTGTATTCTGGTTCTTCTTCACCTGTCGCAATAGGTGCAACGTAATATTCCGTTTTAGCGTTTTTAATTCTAGCCATTCATAACAACTCCCTCATAAATTGTGATTTTTGCTGATAATGACAGCACATAAACCCAAAATCCTTGCTCGTCTCGATGAAGAAATGACGGCAAGGATGTGGTCGAAATTCTATTAAATTCATAACTGCCGTTTTTACTTGGCAATTCTTTGAGATTCTCCAAAACTTGATAAATATAATTCAGCGCATTATAACAATTTAATTGATTTTCAGACTTGGCATTGACTTGGATTTGGTAATCTTTATCCCTTGTGCCATCCATGTATTCTACTTCCGCGCCACCAGGCATTGCCATAATGGATATGGATTCATCAGCCTTTAAAAGCCCGATGCCGGACCTTGCATATAGCCCCATATCGTTAATTACCTTGTTCAAATTATTCATAAAATCTAATTCTTTTGGCTCACTCATTTCATCGCCCTTTCTACCACTCTCTCCCATGACTTACCATGTATAGATAGAGCCTTTTGATCCCATCTAGGTCCTGTTCCTGGCGTGGTGTAATTAGAATACTGGTTGTAAAATTGAGGCCTCGCATAAGGAACGTTAAAAACGATCTTTCCTGTATCGGGATTTGCATCTGATTGATTTCTTAAGTCGTACTCCTTAGCAGGAACATAAGGGATCATGTCGGCATACACTTGGTTTACTAACGCATATTGTCCTCGCTTAACCATTTGATTAACTTTAGGCTTCACACCCTTTACATCAATGGTTGTTTTAACCCTAACCATCTAAATCACCTCTAATTCCCAATGCCGAACCTTATACGACATTGGAAAATAGCAAGGGACAATTTTTTTGAGAGTGAGTCTTTTCGTACCAAACATGATTGTAGTATCCTCTACGAAATCAGGTATTGGACTACTATTGGTTGTATCAATGAAGATGATTCCATCAGCTACTATCTTTGTTTGATTGCTATCACGACTAAATACCGTTGATTGGTCATAACGCACATATTTGATCTCGATAGGATCAGGATTAACAACATTTCCCCAATCGTCCTCTTCACTTGGTGGATGGTATATAATCGTGTGTATAAGCCAACTCTTAGGTAACGGTCTTACCCTCATGACCTCACCCCTATACCACGATAAAGTAATCCAGTATGAGCAAGATACATATAAACCTCACTAGATACAATGTCGTTCTTGGGCGCCTGTGCGTTCTGTGAGCCACGACTACCACTAGACATAGATGTACGCCCTATTTGTACGGTAGTAGGCTCATTCAAGCCATACGAGGTTGTAGCGCCCGTTTCGTGAAAGTATTCTACTTGGGCAGCGACCGCTTTTTTGAATTGGTCCCTACGAAAAGGAACATCATCGTCAATGTTGTTATGTGCATAAAAATAGCGAGTAACGCCATCTACAACGTCACTCGCTTTTCTGATTAATTTATCAAACTCTGATTCTTCTACCTCAGTAAAACCTAGTTTTTCATATTCCGCATAGGTTAGATACATCTAATCACCCCTGATCTGGCACATTGATTGTCGCTGTGTCCGTCAGTCCGTTGGATGTTTTAACAGTCAGTGTCGCTGTTCCAGATTTCATTGCTTTTCCTACCGCTTGCATACCTTCTATACTTGCTCTAATGACCGATTCATCCGAAGACTCAACGGTATAACTTTGATCTGCATCCACTGGAAGAACCGTCACATTAAAGCGTTTGGTTGTTCCAGGCTCCCATATATCAATAAAGGTATGTTCCTTTGGACTAATTTCTATTGATTCCGGCACCGCCTCATCTTCGGTAGCAGGTTCAGGGTCCTCTGGCTCAGGATCCGGTTCTGGCTCCGTTAACGTCAATACATGGGTATCAGTCTTATTGCCATCAACTGTCGTAACGGTGGTTGTGTAAGTTCCTGCTGGTACATCTGCATTCCAAGCGATCAATCCATTAGCATTAACCGACAACCCCTCTGTAGTTGGTGCAATGGCATAAGATACTTTTTTATTCGTTGCATTAGATGGTGCAACCGTAGCTGTTAATTGCCTTGTTCCTGCTGTTCCTGCTTCTGCGTTAGAATTTTTAGGCGATAACGTTACTCCTGTTACAGCAATCGGCAATGTTTTAAATGCGGGAATGTCCACTCTTTCAGACTCCCTGTCATCCTCCACTCTTACAGCTTGGTACTCTCCCGCAGCAACATCTGTATTAGGATTGATACCTGTGATTGTCAGAGGGCTTTCACCCTCTACAACCACACTATCGCCTTTGTAGATTTTAAACATGATAGCCCTCCTTATTTTAGATTAATGACTGCCCCGTCAGTCGTTGGCGTGACATTGTCAATGTTCGGGGTCGTTACTCCCCCGTACCACCATCAGCTGGTTCAATTTTTACAATTCGAGATTCGTCAACCAATGCTACAGAATAGTGTTGGTCGGCGTTAAACTTCGTTAGTTTGTGATCCATATCTCGTCCTGTTTCAGCTAAGAGACCGCGTTTTAAGAATGTTTTAAGAGCACCTGCTTTAACTGCTAGACCATGTCCGTCTTCAATTTTCATCGAACGGACGATCTCCCATCCTAGTAATTCACCAAAGGCACCTGTAACTAAGATGCGATCACCTAGTTCAGATCCACGAGTCCAGTTTTGCGCAGCTTCTTTACGTAATTTGGCAGCATCTTTGTAAGATAGGAACAGAACGCCTGTAGAATCCACATCTTCAAAGTTGTCTGGCGCATCAACGAACGCAGCTTCTAGAGCATCGATTAAATCTAGGCTAATATCACGTTTGACTGAAAGGCTCGCGGTCATTGCCTCCTCTACGATGTCATTATCAATTTTAGACGCAATCGACATACGGATTTGGCGTTGAGCTTCTCCTACTGGATCACCGTAGCCCGATAAAACAGCTTCATCAGTGATTTTTACACCTTTACCAGCTTTCTTGATGGTAAATTTTGCTGTTTCGGTTTCTAGTGCTGTGTAATCA
>RWZD01000052.1_pt1 | contig 36618 bp, 56 predicted proteins | sample 2187771 | NCBI WGS metagenome assembly RWZD01 (sample SAMN10531866, study PRJNA481165) | viral metagenome | isolation source: viral particles purified by filtration and ultracentrifugation from about... | place: USA: Tennessee
ATAAGAGATAGAAAGGGAAAAGTGTTAGGATTCTACCACCTCCCCAACTCATGTGTGGACATCAAGAAGGACGAGACAACGAAACACAAGCTATTTTACGAAGTCACTAATGCAGATAAAAAAAGAGTTTTAAAGCCGAGTGATATTTTACACTTTAAATTTTTTACGTTAGACGGATTGCATGGGGTCAGTCCTTTAAAGTCATTAAAACATGATTTGAGTATGCAAAACGACAGTAAGCGATTCTTGGCTAACTTCTTCAAAAACGATACACAAACTGGCGGAATATTAAAAATGAAACACGGTAAGTTGTCAAAAGAAGCACGGGACAAAGTTAAAGAAGAGTGGCAGAAGTCGAACGCTGGAGTTAATAACGCTCACAAAGTGTTAGTCATTGATGAAACATTTGATTATGACCCGATTGAAGTTGATACGGAAGTTTTGAAGTTAATCAATGCAAGTACATTTAGTACAGAAACAATTGGTAAGGTATACAGGATTCCACGCCATAAGCTAGGTTTGGCAACATCCAACATGTCGTTAGCACAAGCAAACTTGGACTATTTAACATCAACGTTAAATAGTTACCTAGAAGTCATAACAGACGAACTTAACTTTAAGATTTCAAGTGATTTTGAACAAAAATATTCGTTTAATACGTCACCATTTAAGACAACAGATGTAGAAACACACACAAGGTTAACTATCGAAAAGTATGAAAATGGCGTCACTAGTTTAGACGAAACACGTATAGAATTAGGGCTACCTCCTAGAAATGATGAATTTGGCAAGAAACACTTTATCAGTTTGAACTATACGACTTTGGATCAATTAGAAGAGTATCAAATGAACAAAACCTCAAAAGGAGGTGATAAAAGTGGACAAGACGGAAACTAGGGAATTAACAACGAGTGAAATTGAAGTTCGTGAAGATGATGACGGTAAACGTACTATTTCTGGGTATGCAGTCAAATGGGAAAAGAAGTCTCATGTATTAGGTTACTACATGAAGTTTCGTGAACAATTTAAAAAAGGTGCATTCGCTGATTCTCTAAAAGATGGAGATCAGCGTTTTTTATGGTCTCATGATACATCACAAGTGCTGGGAAGAACTAAAAATAACACATTAAGACTCCAAGAAGATGACATTGGTTTACGGTTTGAATTAGATCTTCCGAATACAACGTTAGGAAACGATACACTCGAAACGATCAAGCGTGGAGATGTAGACGGTATTTCATTTGGTTTTACGAATCCAGATGACCACATTGAAGAATTTGACGATGACATCCCATTAAGAACGATTCGTCAGGCCAATTTAATCGAAGTATCGGCAGTTGCGTTCCCAGCCTACCCTGATAGTGAAGTATCGGCTCGTGGATATGACCGCATGAAAGATTATGACAAAGAGCTAAAGCAGCACGAGGATGAACAGCGTGCAAAAATTAATATTTTATTAAATCTATAGGAGTGATTTATTTATGAACAAAGAACAAATTTTACAGCGTTTAGCTGAAATCAGAGAAATGATGAACGATGAAGAAAAGCGCGGTGACAACAAGTTTTCAGATTTAGAAAAAGAAGTGATTAAACTAAAATCTAACCTTGAAGAAATTGAAGCGCGTGAACGTTTAGGCGGTTTAGATTTCGGAGAGAAAGAAAAAAAGCCTTTACAACAACAAGCACATCAAAATAACGAAGGGCGTCAGTTGATTGAACCAACAAGCGAACAACGTGAAGCGTTCCAAAACTATCTTGAAACACGTGAAATTGATGGCGGCTCATTAGTTAAAGATGATGGTTTTGTTGTCATTCCAGAAGATGTAATTACACAAATTTTAGTGTTAAAGGAAAAGGAATTTAACCTCGATCAATTCGTTACAGTTAAGTCTGTATCTCGAGAGAGTGGTAAATTCCCAGTGGTACGTCAATCGCAAGTTGCTGCATTACCTGAAGTTGCGGAGTTAGACGAAAATCCAGCATTAGCGGTTAAACCATTCTACATGTTAGGTTATGAAATCAAAACATACCGTGGCTACTTCCGTGTATCGAAAGAAGCTATCGAAGATGCAGCGGTCAACGTACTTGCTGAATTAATGACGTGGATGGCTCGTTCAATCGCTGCTACACGTAACGCTGCTATTGTAAAAGCTATTAAAGAAGGTACTCCAGGAAAAGACGGCGCAACGGTCACGTTTGAAAAGAAAGAAGCTACTGGAATTGATGGTATCAAAGATGTTATCAACCTAAACCTAACACCAAACTATGAGCATAACGTGGCTATTGTGTCTAATACAGCATTTGCTACGTTAGACAAGTTAAAAGATAAGAACGGGAATTACTTGTTACAATCCGACATCAAAGAGCCAACAAAGAAACGTTTGTTAGGTGCTACAGTAGTACCATTACCAGATGAAATGATTGGAGAAGATAGTGCGAATACTATTATTGTGGGTAACCTTAAAGATGGTATTGTTCTATTCGATCGTTCCCGCTACCAAGCTGGATGGACTGATTACATGCACTTTGGAGAGGCTTTAATGGTTGCGGTGCGTCAAGATGTACGTATTCTTGATGAAAAATCAGTTATTGTTATTGATTTTAAAGAAGAAGCTGCAGAAGTAACACCCTGAACCGCCCGTAAATTTAACGGGTGAGCCTACTGATAATGAAGTTAACTTAAAGTGGCAATAACTCGTTAATCAGGGCAGAAAGGAGACAAAATAATGGCATATAATGTATATAAAGGCGATGAGTTAATCGCCACAGTTGACGAAAAGGAGTACACGGTGACAGGGTTAGAACCTAATACCGAGTACCCTTTTTCAGTTTCTGAAGTTATTGGGGATAAAGAATCTGAGAAGGCAACTATCACGGTAAAAACTAAGCCTGTTAATGTCACAGGTGTTACGGTGTCGCCAAAAACGTCAACAGCGGAAGCAGGTAAGGCAGATAGTCGTAAACTGACGGCAACAGTAGCGCCAAGTAATGCGACTGATAAGACGGTAACATACGCTATTAAACCGGCAACGGAAGGGTTAACGGTAAATGCTAGCGGTACAATCTCATGGAATGAAGCAGTACCGGCGGGCGATTATACGACCACAGTTACGACTAAAGATGGTAGCAAAACAGATACGCATGTATTGACATTAACGGAACCGGAGCCTGAACCCGAACCGGAAGAACCGGAAGAATAGGTGGTGATGTAAATGTCACTTACATTAGAACGTGTTAGAAGTCATTTAAGGGTGCCACACAAAATGGATGATGAAGACATTGAGATGTACATGGAGTTTGCCGAAAGTGACGTTATTGAAGCAGTGTTTGATAGTTATGATGAGAATTTAAATAAAGACGTATTGCTTGATGATCCGACATTTAAAAGAGCGGTTCTGATGCTTACGTCTTTTTATTATGAAAACAGATTGGCGATTTCTGAAGTTAAACAAGCGGAATCGCCTTTTTCTGTTACACATGCCATTCAGACATTACGAGCACATAGGGATAGATACTTATGAGATTAAACAATATGCGATTTAATTACTCAAAGCTATCCACACCAATCAAAATTTATGAATTAAAATCAGTAAACGATAATGGCATGCCACAAAAACCGCAAGAAACATTGTTTTTAGAGTGTTTTGCCCATGTGGAGAGTGTAAGCCTCAAAGACTATCAAACAAGCGTACAGACAGGCACACAACATGAAATTAAAGTATTTATTCGAAACTATCCAGGCATAACAAATAAAATGACTTTACAAGATTTAACAACGAATCAAAAATACAACATTAAGCACATCTTATATGACTATCGTCAAAGTGGATTTAGCGTTTTGGTATGCAAGGATGTGACGCGATGAGTGTAAAAATAGAGGGCTTACGAGAGTTATTAAGCAATCTATCTAAAAAAGAAGATGAGATTATACGAGCGGCGAAGAAAGGTAATTTAGCCGGCGGAAAAGTCGTAATGGAAGCATTGAAAGGAAATGCTCCTAAAAGTGGATATAGCGGAAGTAACCCTAAAGCAAGGTTATCTGATGCTGTTACAATGAGCGGTAATCGTACAGATGGTGGAACAATGGAGTCTTATGTAGCAGTTGGATTTGATAGGTCCGCAAACTTCCGTGCGCATTTCCAAGAATTTGGATCTATCAAACAAGCACCACAAGGATATATGACGAAGACAGTACAGCAAACAGAAAAAGAAGTATTTGCAGAAATGAAAAAAGCGATTGAGGGGGCGATACGTTGAGTATTTATGATATTGATCCATTAGATATGGTTTATCAACATCTAGCCAACGATATAGATGTTATGCGGCTGGTAGGCGCGAAAGAAAATATTTACAAGTATCATGTACCAGAAGAATTTCAGGAACTCCCCCCAATCGTGCGTATACATCCTATTTCGGAAATTCCGACAGAGTACGCTGATAATAAGCAACTTGCATGGGATGTTATTTTGCAAATAGATGTTTGGGACACAAGTAATCCACGAGAAATCGCAATGATGATTAATAAAGCAATGAAGAAAATAAATTTTAAACAAAGCACTCCTACGTTTGAGTTTGATCCTGATACTTATTTAATTCGGGACGGACGCAGATATAGGGGTGTTTTAATTTTAAATAAAAAGGAGTAATGCACAATGGCAGAAGAAAAAAACAAAAGTGCAGTAGTTGGAATTGATAAATTCTACTATGCGATTTTAACAAAAGATAGTGATACAGAAGCGACTTATGAAGAAATGGTTCGCGTTCCTTATATTCAAAATGTGTCTATTGAATCTGAACAAGAGGTAGCAAAAGCTTATGGAGATAACACAGTTGCAGAAATGGCAGTGTCTACAGGGGTTACAACAGTTGAATTACAATTCCATGCTATCCCACTAGAGGACAGAGTGGCGTTGTTAGGTCTTAAAAACGAAGATGGAATGGTTGTTCAAAAATCACAAGTACAACCGCCATATGTCGCAATCATCTTAGAAAAAACGAAAGCAGACGGATCATCTGAATTAGTCGGCCTTACGAAAGGGATGTTTACATTACCACCGACAGAAGCAGCAACGAAAGAAGATACTCTTGAATTCGGAAACGACACAATCAGCGGTGAGTTCTCAGCACGTCAATTCGATGATGTGACGCAGATTTTCGCGCATGTCGGTAAAGACGAAGAAGAACAACGTACTGCATTTATTAACAAAGTATTTAATAAATCAACAAACGATACGCCCTCGGAAGCCGGTTGATTTAGCCGGCACCGCAACAACAAATACAGTCAAATTAGAGTGGGCTTAATGCTCACTCTTTTTTGTTAGGAGGATAACAGAATGGAATATTTTAACACTAAAACAAATGAATTAACGCTTGTGGAAGATGTAAGAGGCGAAGAGTTAGTTACTAAAAAATATCAGTTCCCAATCTATGTAAAGGGAATTTTTACAAAAAAAGCAATTGATTTAGGTGCTGAATTAGAAGAAAACCAATACATGGTAAGCGGAGATATGTTCGATAGGCTAGCGAATTATTTCGTTGAGTTATACGGTAAGCAATTTACTTATGAGGGATTAGTAAACGGTATTGATTCACGAAAAATCGTATCTACATTCGTTGAAATGTTATTTAGCGTATTACAAGGTGATTCAAAAAACGAATAGATGGCGAAGAGAATTTAACCGATGAAGACTTTTCTTTTAAAAAGCAAAAAGAAAACATTGATCAACTCTTTGCCACACTTTTACAAAGACATTCTTTAAATGAAATTTATGAAATGGACATTTTAGAAATGTTACGTTTATCGAATTTAGACCGGATTGAGAAAGAAAAATCTCAAAAGGTAGATTCATTATTTACTGCATTCGGAGTTTAAAAATACATAAGGAAAGGAGGAAGATACATGGCAAGCGGAACACCAGTCGGTAATATGATAATCAAAGTAGATTTGGATGCTGTAGGTGTGGAAAAATCCATGACAGGATTGCAACGGCAACTTAAATCCTCCAATAAAGCAATGGGCGCACAGTTATCTGCTTTTGGTCGTGGCGAGAAAAGCGCAAAGAAGTATGGTGTATTAATCGAAGGATTAAGTAATAGGCATCGCATTCAAGCGCGGATGGTTGAAGAAGCCCGTAAGAAATATGCTGATATGTCTAGCACATACGGCGAGAACAGTGTCAAAGCACAACAAGCGGCTCAAAACCTTAACGAACAGATTGCTAGATACCAAGAAACAGGACGAGAATTAGACAACGTCACAGCTGAATTCCAAGAGTTTCAAAGGGTGCAAGAGATTCAAAATAAAGGTTGGTATAAAGCCGCTGATAGCTTGGATAAATACGGTGGGAAACTGAAATCAGCCGGTAAGAGTATGGATCAAGCCGGGCAAACGATGACGCGTAAGGTCACCTTGCCATTAGCAGCAGTCGGTGGGATAGCCACAAAGGTTGGTAGTGACTTTGAAGCTGGTATTTCTAAAGTCGGTGCGGTAAGCGGCGCAAGTGCGAAAGATATGGATAAGCTAGAAAAGAAAGCTCGTGAAATGGGAGCGACTACGATTTTCAGCGCAAAAGAAGCATCGGACGCATTTTACTATATGTCATTAGCCGGTTGGGATGCTCAACAGTCGATGGATGGTATTGCCGGAGTTATGGATTTAGCGGCGGCATCAGGCGAAGATTTGGCATTAGTATCTGACATTGTAACCGATGGACTAACGGCATTTGGGTTAGAAGCAAAAGACGCTGGTCGAATGGCAGACGTGTTGGCAAGTGCAAGCGCAAATGCGAATACAGATGTAAATGGTTTGGGTAATGCATTTAAATATGCAGCTCCTGTCGCAGGTGCATTAGGATATTCTATCGAAGATACCTCAAAGGCTATTGGTTTAATGTCTAACGCAGGTATCAAAGGTGAAAAAGCTGGTACTGCTTTACGTACGATGATGACTAACTTAGCAAGTCCAACTAAAAACATGAAAAAGCAAATGGATAAGTTAGGAATTTCATTGACAGATTCCAATGGAGAAATGAAAAGCTTAGATACAATCATGTTGGATTTACGAAAAAGCTTTAAGCATTTAGATAAAGACCAACAAGCAGCTGCTGCATCCACAATATTCGGTAAAGAAGCAATGTCGGGTGCGCTTGCGATCGTTAACGCTAGTGAGTCAGACTATAAAAAGTTATCTAAAGCTATTGCGGAATCAGAAGGGTCAGCAAAGAAAATGGCTGATGTCATGCAAGATAACTTACAAGGTAGCTTAAAAGAACTCCAATCGATGGCGGAAGATTTATTTATCACAATGTATAAAAACTTGAAGCCGTCTATTGAATCAGTTGTGGATAGCGCAAAGGATTTAACGCAATGGTTTGCAAATTTAAGTCCTGAAACACAGAAAAACATCGTCCAATTCGGATTATTAGCAGCGGCGGCTGGTCCGGTGTTAAGCGTAACGGGTAAGTTAACATTTGGCGTTGGGGCTTTAATGCAAGGCGTTGGCGGATTGACGAAAGCCATCGGATTATCAAAAGGCGTTGGATTGTTAGGGTCTATGTCTATGTTAGGACCGGGAGCAGTCGCGGGAGTTGCTATTGCCGGAGCGGTTGGATTAGGAGCGGCGATATATAAGTTAAACAAACGTACCGAGAAGAGTAAAGAAATAAACTTGGATGTAGTTAAATCTCTAGACGATAAGTCTGAAAAACTCGAGGAAAGCGCAAATACATTTGATAAACTTTCTAAAAAAGCGAAAATCAGTAACGAACAACTAGCAGAATTAAATGATTTAAACATAAGAATTTCTCAATCTAGTAATCCTGGAGAGATTAACGAATTACAAAAACAGTATGAGGCATTAGCAAAAAAATCAGGGCTATCTAAAGATGAATTAAACAGACTATTTACAGCGAACGAAGATATCATTAAGCAAACTCCAGAATTGAAGACATCTGTATCGGAACAGGGTAATGCGTTCGCAGAGAATACTGAAGCAGTTCGAGAGCAAATAATCGCATTACAAGAGTTATCTTTAATAGAACTGGATAACCAAAGAAAGATAGCATTAGAAGAAGAAAAGAAAATCAGGCAAGATATCAAGAAAACTGACGAAGAGATAGCATTCATTCATTCAGAAATCGAAAACTATAGAAAAGAAGAACAATTGAGCGCTGATGAAATAGCAGAGAGACTCGTAAACATCAATGAACTTTATCACGATGCGGGAGTAAGTGCAGAGGATAAAGTGGAGTTACAAAAAGAAGAAGTCCGACTGCTTAGCATACAAGACGGAAAACATCATGAGATTTTAAAACGCTATCAATCTGAGTTGGAGAAAAAACACGAATCAAAAGAAAAATCTGAAGAAGAGCTAGCGGCAATTAGAGAAATCGAGTCAGAGATGGCTAATATCCTTCTAAAACAGGTAGGGATAAATGAAGAAGGGGAAAAAGGACTTTCTCAATTAGACAAGAGCATCAGTAAAAACGCCGATGAACTTACTAAATTAGAGGAAAAGAAGAATAAAAACGGTGAATTATCGGAAAAAGAACAAGAGCGTTACGATAAACTCTCCGCAACGGTTGAGAAACAACTAGAGGCAAGGGATTACCTACACGATGAACTAGGGATTTATTCTGACATCAACTCTTTAGCACAAGCAAAGATAGACAAGTTAGACGAAGAACAACAAAAAAAAATTGAAAGCTTAGCGAAATCCACAGATATCAAAGTTGAAGAAGGTAATATAGTTAAACAACTTCAAAATAAAAACAACCAACATATGAAGGAGCGCGAACAGCTAGAAAAAAACCGTCAAAAACAAGGCGCTAATAAAAAAGAAATCGATAAACAAATCGACGCAATAGATGTAAAGTTAAAAAAGAATGATGATGCACTTGTTAAGATTTTGAAAGAACTTGGCGTATGGGATCAAGTAAAAGACTCTATCAATTTGCAATCAAAAAAGATTGACGAAAAGAATAAAAAGACTGATGAAGGTACGGGGAAGCAAAAGAAACAGGGCGACCAAATAGACAAAAACAACAAGAAAACCGATGAAGGTATCAAAAAAGAAAAAGAACGTACCAAAGAAGCTGGAAAAGATGTCGACAAAAATGTAAAAGTAAAAGACAACGGCACCACTGACAAGATTAACAAGAAGGCTGCAGAACCTAAAAATAAAGACGTTAATTTAAAAGCTAAAGGTGCAGCTGATGTAAATAAAAAAGCTACCGAACCGAAGAATAAAAATGTAACACTTAAAGCGGTCGGAACGGCAGCATTGAATAGAGTTGCGTCAAGTCCGGTCACTAAAGTAGTGAATTTTGTCGGTAAAGGAATGAAAAAGCTTAAATTTTGGGCGAATGGGACACCTCCACAAGGGCATTCAGGTGGCGATGCAGTAATGGGTGAACGCGGTAGAGAGCTAGTTAAATTACCTAGCGGCGAAACGTTCTTAACCCCTCAACAAGCTACATTTTATCCGAATTTACCAAAGGGTACGCATGTTATACCTAACCATAAAACCGAACGTTTATTACGCGGCACTCCACACTATGCAAGTGGTACGAGCGGTTGGGAAAATGCGTTGCAACAAAGTGAACTTGCTAAGTTGTTAGCTTTAAATGAAACGAATGATAGCACAGTTGTGGCCAGCAGAAACCGACAAAAGAGTGAATCTAATCGCGAGGAAGTATCCTTGTTGAGAAGACAAGTTGAGTTATTAACTGAATTGGTATTATCAAGTAGAAATATCGAACGAAAACCAGTATTAACCGAAGGTGATATCCAGCGATCATACGACAAGATGGATGCAAGAGAATCATCAAAACATAGTGTATTTACAGGTAAACCAAGGAGGGACTAACATATGGATTATTTTAAAATATATGACGAGAACTTTAATCTAGTCCCTCTACCTACTGATGATTTAGGTTATGGATTCCGCGGGCTAGATATAGATGTATCGTCAATCAGTCAAGATGTGACCGAACATACAATGCAAGGAGTGCCAGGCAAACTAGTTACTGGTATTCAAGATAGAGACCGTGACATAGCACTTAAAGCACGAATCAAAGCAATGACATCCACAGACTACCGTTTAAAACGTGATGTGATGTATAGCTTCTTTCGTGATTTAGGTGCTTTTTATGTGACTGAATCTCAACAAGGTAACAAGCTATTAAAAGTGCGTGTGGTAGATCAGTACATGCCCGAACGTGTAGCTAATAATCAAACATATGCATTTGTAGAAATCCCCCTAAAGATTGACGGTCAACCATACTGGATCAGCCGATTTAAAACGATGGATTTACACAGTAATAAAGGTATACCGATGGTTGGCAATTGGTCGTTTGGAATGGGATTGGACGTTGATCCAAGTAAACTAAAATATCAATTCGAAAACGTAAGTCAATTCGATTTTTATAACGCTGGCAAGCAATTAAAAACCATCCAAGAAAAAGGCAATTGTGAGATTCGACTTGAGATTAAACAAGCAGTCACAAGCTTTATGATTGAGGACGCAACAGGCCGTAAATTTGAATACAATCCATCTAAAAATAGTGATTGGGCATTAAAGAGTGGCGATGTGATTATATTTAACGGTCACGATGTACGCATTAACGGAACATCGATCATGGAGCGTACTAATCGATATTATTTTGTAATTGAGCAATTGACCAATAGATGGAAAATGATAGGAATAAGGAATTACCAATTAACATTAGATTTTAGATTTAAATATTATTAAGATTAAGGAGTGTGGTAATGTGGCGCAAAAGATTATTAAAAACCCTCTGGATGATAGTAGCCTTAATAATACTAATCACAATTTTACAGAATTGTATAAGGGGTTAAATGAGGTAAATAAAAATGTCAATGGCATTGTAGATAGGATATCAGAAGAGGCTCTAAATAAGGTAATAGATAAATCGAAACTGAAATGGATTGATAGGGTAGATGACCTTGCGGAACTACCCGAGGACCCCGACGTAGGAACGACGGTAGGCGTCATGCAAGACGATACATTATACAGGTACGATGGAGAAAAGTGGGTTCCAATTTACGAAATGAACTTGAGTCCTATTGCAGAATTAGATCGGAAGCTTACTACTCAACTAGAAAACGATCTTAGTGTTAACCCGTCCAATACATCGGTTTGGACCCCTCCGACGATGCCAGATACACTTAGAGGTAATGGAACTATACCAAATGGCTATGACCCAGACGAACATCTAGACGCTTTAATTGAACCATTGGTGGATGGAGAATATGTGACTAGAAAAGACTTAGGGCTGACACAAGATGGAGAATATACCATGAGAAGGTATGACTTTACTCCAAGTAAGTACGAAAAAACAATCATCATCACCTCTTGCTTGCACGGTAATGAATACACAGGATTTTTCGCACTTTATCAATTTTTAGACCTTTTGGTAAATAGATGGCAAGAATTTCCGCAACTAGCCTATCTAAGGAAAAACGTTAGAATCATCACGATTCCGATTATTAATATGTGGGGTTTCGCGAATCAAAAAAGACAAAACTCTCGCGAAGTAGATTTAAATCGAAACTTCCCTTTGTACTGGGAAGGTTTTTCGAGCACTACTCCGGGAAATAGGTATTATAAAGGAGAGGCGCCTTTAAGCGAGGCGGAATCTAAAATTTTAGATCAGCTTTTAAAAGACTTCCCTGATGCAGTTGCTCATATGGACTTTCATACTACTAACGTAGTCGATGGGGAATATGTGTTTTATCATGCAAGATTATTGGAAAATCAAACGAGACCGTTTGAGAAACTAGCTCAAACGTTAAGGAAACCTAGCGAACGAATTATTTGGTCGGCATCAAAGCTCCCAGAATTTACAACTCATTCAATCGCGCATTTTAATATCAATGCTGGAAATCCCGAATTTGTGAATGGGATTTATGGCGAAACAAGGAGCTCAATTGAGATGACAAGGGCTGTCCAGTGGTTTGGTAATGTAATTTTAGAAGCTGCCAAATTACAAAAGCCAAGTTATGAGGTATTGGATGACCCATATTTTAAAGTTGTAAAATATGATCGCACTAATGTTGATGATGAAATATCTTTTACTAATCAAATCTACAGTAACATTGATTTATCTTATTTGTCATTTGACGTAAAGGTCCCAGGGATTATTCTTTTCGATGGACATATTACATTTCACGCGAATTCTTTTGCAGAAGGAAAAGAAGTCTCTTTCTTCCCGCATATCTATCAACCTGGTGCAACCGACCTTGATTATAATAGTACCAAGGACAATCCAGTCTCAGACACTAAAATAAGAGTTGATAATCAAGGTTATTATACAGCTCCACTTCACGGTCAATTTTTTGCGCAAGTCACAAGCGACCAAGAGCAAAGGGTCGGTAATGCAGTGGTAAGATTACGCGGGAAGACAAGTGGTGGTCGTATTAGAATTTATAATTTTGTGGGGCGCATCAGCTTCATCCCTTCGACTACTGGAAAAAGATTGGAAGTATATAATGCCACTGGAAGAGAATCAAACGGCATCGATGCGATGAAGAAGGTATTTCCTGATGATGCAACAGATCTCAATGGTTTTGATTAATAACCCAAATTAAGAAAGGGGGTAATTGTTATTTTAGGACAGCCTTCACTTTTTGTACGAGACTTGAAAGGTAAAGAATACCCCGCATACGCAGAAGTTAAAAGGAATAAACGAGTGAACGGACAGCGTGAAATCACGTTGTCTTTTTTTTCTAATCAAATAAACGAAGATTTTATTGATAAGATTGAGTTTGGTTGGAAGTTATTATTTAAAGGTGAATGGTATACAATCATCGCACCGGCATATCAATTAGATGGAGATAAGACAAGCATGTCAGTAGATGCGGTCTTGTCTTTTTTCGTGGATTTGAACGGACATTATTTACAAGATGAAGTAGAAAATAAGTCTTTTACACCTGCATCATTCTTTAGTGATTTATTTACAGGTACAGGATACTCATTTGTATTGGTAGATAACCTTGGAGCAAACACGCTCAACTATCAACGTAACCAAAGCAAGACTGAACGTTTTTTGTATGCTATTGATAGATTTAAGGGTGAGTATACTATCAAAGGCAAGGTAGCGTATATTTACAGCCTTGCAGGAAGCGACAAGGACATCATCTTACATGACGATTTAAACATACAAGACGCTCGTGTAGAAGTAGATGCAAGTGGATTCCACACTTATGCGAAAGGATATGGCGACTTAGATGAATCAAAAGAAGATGCAGATTATGAATTAGAGACTGAATACGAATCACCATTAATCGCCAAGTATGGAAAAATCGAAGGACCAGCATTGTATGATGGTTCATTTAAGCATGAGCCTGCATTACATGAAGCAGTAAAGCAACGTGTGGAAAACAGTTATTCCATATCCACTACTATCACACCAGTAGACCTAACTAATAATGGTTATCCAGAAATGCAACTCGAAGAAGGCGATCGTGTCTATCTGCATATTGATAGATTGGATTTAAACCAACAAGTGCGAGTGATTGAAATTGAAGAATCGTTTGATGTCGAAGGTAATATTATTGATGTGCAATACACGTTAGGCAATGAGAGTATTGCTAAACGATATAAAACACAACAATATAGCACGTTAAAAGACTTCCAGGACATTATTAATGGCAACAAGAAAATTGAAATAACATGGCTGGATGAAGCGATTAAACGTGCATCAGACATCATTAACGGTAATTTAGACAGTCACTTTAATTACGGTCCAGGCGAGATTATCGGTATTAATCGTAGCAATCCAAACGGATATATGCGATTCAATACAGATGGCATTGGATTTAGTCGTGATGGCGGGAAAACATATAGAACTGCTATCACATACGAAGGCATTGTTGCCGATGCAATTGCCGTCGGAACACTTCGTGGAATATTAATTGACGGCGTGGAAATTATCGGTGGTATTATTAGGCAAGAAAAAGATGGTCATAAATTAGAACTAGAGAATGGCGAAATTAGATCTTTCCGGAACGGAAACTTAGCCATGAAATGGGGCGGTTGGGCACAAGAGTTTTACAATACTGACGGAACTTTAATTGGATCTATTGCGCCAACTCGTTTTGTTGATGATGATTATTATGGATTAGGAATAGATGTTGAACATGACTACTTATCAATCGGACATGTGCGCTCTGGTTTGCGTAGACCCGTACTAAGAACACATGATCTAAACGGACGTAGAGGTACGACTATTGCAGGCATGTTTGATGGTCGTGAAGTATCCGAACGTGATACGGAATTGTTTTTAGGTGCTAACAGTCAGTTAGCCATCCCAACTCAAAATGACGATATATCACGCTTGCGACAAGCCGCACTGTTATTACGAAATCGCCCTAAAGACGAGAATGGTAACTCGGCGACACTGTATGTCGGCGGTTATAACAACTTTAGCCGTAGTCAACATTTTGAAGTGAGAGCAAATACATCTTCCAATAACTCCGAAAGAATTGCATATTTCGCACGTGAAGCAGTTAGATTTCAGGCGGCATACGATGTTGAAAGTACATTTACGACTAATATCCTTAGAGTTAATGAAATCGGAGAATTACAAAATACCTCTTCTTCGAGACGGTTTAAACTTGATGAAAAAGTAATTGGTTTAGATTATGCAAGGCGCATTCTTAATTTAAATGCTAAAAAGTGGGACGATAAAAAGACTTTTATCGAAACAGGAAAGATTGTAAAAGCAGCTGGACTAATTGCGGAAGATACACATGATGCAGGTTTAGAATTATTTGTTAGTTACGACAAGGAAGGCAAACCACATGGACTATCGGCTAACTTGTGGGTATTAATGTTACCTATTATCAAAGATTTCGAAGCAAGAATTAAAGTATTGGAGGAACTAAAATGAATCAAATTAACCCTGAATACGTGATTAACTCATTGGCCAATCGATTAACTGATGCGCAAATTGAGTTAGCGGAAAAAGATGCGGCGTTAATCGAAATGAACAACAAGGTAAAAGAGTTGGAAAAGGATAATGAGAATTTTAAAGAGCAGTTGAAAAATGATGAAGGTAAGGGCGCTGAATAAGCGTCCTTTTTTAATACTCAAAAGGAGTGATTTAAATGATTGGAGGCGTTGATTTGGAACAACTGGAAATTGCACATATGTATTTATTCGGTGGAGTTAAATTTTTACACTTTTTATTATTATTGATGGGGTTAGATATTTTAACAGGGCTATTAAAAGCATGGAAAAACAAGAACTTATGGAGCCGTAAAAGTCTATTTGGATTTGCGCGTAAGTTATTAGTATTGGTAATGATTATTGTAGCCAATGTGATTGATCAAGTACTGTATTTAGATGGTGCTTTAACATTTGCCACACTTATGTTTTATCTCGCCAACGAAGGTTTATCGATTGTGGAAAATATGGCGCAATTAGGTGTGTTAGTACCAAAAAACATTGCGGAAAAATTGAAGCACATTGAAGATAACTCAAATGATGAAAGTTTGTCAAAAGAAATTCGCGAAGAATTAACAGGCAGTAAGGTAGACGAAGAACTGAAAGAGAAGGGTGACGATTAAATTCGTCGCTCTTTTTTTATTACTTAAATTTAAAGGAGAGGTTTATTAATGGTACATTTAGTTATCGCGGGGCATGGAAAACAACGTAATGGCACATTTGACCCCGGAGCGACTGGATATATTAAAAAAGGCGAGCATAAGTACGTTGTGGAAGACTTATTCCCAGCAATCCGTAAGCACTTGCCAAAAGGGCATAACGTTGTTTTATTTAGCAAATATAAAGTAAGTAACTATGGTAACATTGTAGCGCTAGCAAAAGAATATAAGGCAACACAAATCACCGAAATTCATTTTGATGCAGCAGGTTCGTCCGCTAGTGGTGGGCATGTTATTGTCCACAAATCATTTGCGCCAGATAAAACAGACCTTGCTTTACGTGATGCAATTAAAAAGATGGTAGGGGTACGATATAGCCACAAAGGACATGAGGGCATTAGCGGACGTGATAATCTATACAACGTTAATGCGACAGCTAAGGCAGGCATTACGTATCGATTAATCGAGTTAGGATTTGGTACGAACAAAAAAGATGCAGATATTTTAACAAAACAAGTTGATCAGTATGCTAAAGAGTTAGTCAAAGCTATTACTGGTAAGGTTAGCGACAAGCCGACAGAGCAAGCTAGCAAGCCACAGACTAAGTCTAAGCCGTCCACACCATCAAAGGACAAGCCAAAAGCAACTAAATTGGCAGTAGATGGCTATTGGGGACCTGCTACAACAAAAGCATTACAACGTTATTTTAAAACGTCCGTAGATGGCGTCATTAGTGGGCAACCGGATAATGGCAGCACAAGAAACATCCCATCTGCTAAACATGGTAAAGGTGGCTCGCAGTTAATCGCTGCAATGCAAAAGCATTTTAATAGCGGTACAGTTGACGGCATTATCTCCAATCCCTCAATGCTAATTAGGACGCTACAACAGCGATATGGCACAACCGTAGATGGTAAGGTAAGTAAACCGTCATTGCTGGTTATGGAGCTGCAAAGACGTTTGAATAAAGGTAAATTATAAAATATTCCCACCTACCGGCATATGCTAGTAGGTGGTTTTTCTGTTTAATCTAACATGATCCATTTACTTACTTCATCAAACCAGTAGTAACCGTCTGCATTTGCTTCGTCATTGTCATCGTATTCTTCCGCATCCCTTACAATGCCCACCTCCTCAGCTTTTTCAAATACAAATTGTTCTACCGTTAATTCGCTGCCCTCGTACATTTCCGCAAGTTTCTCGATTGCTGCATCGATTGTTTCTTCTTCCGTTAGTGTTTTGATTAGTTCCTCGTTTAGTCCGTATTCGATAGCTTGTTTGATTTTGTTTGTCATGTTAATTTCCTCCCAATATTGATTTAATTTGATTGCGTGGTCTAGCTTCATGTTGCCGATTTTTGATTTTCCTGATGCGTAATCACTTAATGTTGTTTGCGCAATTCCGGTATCTTTACTTATTTTATAGTTCGATACTAGGTTGCCTTGTAGTAATTTTTCTACGTTTTTTTTGATGTTCATTTAATCATCTCCTTAACTGTTAATTTAATTATACTACGGTTATCCGTATTAGTCAACTGTTTTATATAATCTTTTTAATGGTATATAATTTCCCTCTTTGTTATAATAAATGTGCGAGTTTTATTATGTACCAAAGAGGGGACGCTTTTATAAGCGTTCTTTTTTTATTTTATGTTATTGAAATGTTCTTCTGAAACTTCTTCGAAAAACCAAGTATCATCAAAATTCATTCCGTTTGTCTCGTAATATTTAACTCCGTTGTCAGTCTCAACTTTTAAGAAAATCGCCTTCACTTCCTCAACGCTGTAAACCTCATTGAATTTTTGTTTTTTATTCTTTACGTACCACTCGTAATACTCTGGATCGATTTCTTTATTCGGTTCACTTAATTTATCTGTTACAAGTTTGTTTTTTAATGTTACTTCTAGCTGTTCAACTTTTGTCATTTCTTTTTTAACTGCTGTATACTTTAATTCACTTTTCTCTTTCACTTCTTCATTTCCTCCTTTTAATAACTCCCAAGCCATTTTCAATGCTTCTGCAAAATATTCTTTTACTTTACCACCGAATCTTTCTACACCTTCATAAGCGATTTCCCAAGCTGTTGTCATAACATTTGTCATTTTGTTTTTCCTCCTAGTAGTTTGTTTTTTGTTGTTGTCTTAACTTCTATACTTAGTATACTACGGATAGCCGGAGTATGTCAACACTTTTTATAAACTTTTTTATAATTATTTTAAAATCTTACACAAACGTTGATATATAGCCATTTGTAATATAAAAACAGCCAACTTTTTATTGGCTGCTCGAAATTAATAATCATATTTATAAAGCGTTGGGTGTTCCTAATGCGTTGTAAGCATGATTAGTAAAAGTCTATGCTTACAACGTTTGTTTTATACTTCCTTTGGTATCCTTCTATCAATTCTCGACTTATCTTTATTTCTTTTATATAACGCTGCACGAACATTGCTTTTTCTTCACGATTCAACTCTTCAAAGTGTTCGTTGAAAAGTCGAGAAACTTCCGCCACATCGTCAAGTTGTATATCTTCGTTAGATAAAACTTCTTTAATTTCGTTTTCTTCTTTTTCTAATTCTTTGAGATGATTGGTTAAAATAGACTCATCAATTAATGATTTAATAAATGCTATCTGCACTCTTTCTCGTTCGTTTTCTATTTCTTTTAAGCGTTTTTTAAACTTATGATGATCGTTAGTTGGTACGTTGTCGAAATCGGTAAGTATCTCATTTTTCATGTGTTTTACAAAAGCATTATATATTACATTTTCAGATACGTTTACAAACTTTCTTTTTTCTTTATAACATTCATTGCACATATAACTGTAATATGTTTTTTGATATAACGCAGCTAACTTATAGCCGCATTGTGGACATCTTATTTTACGTCTGAACAACAATGTAGGACTGTTTTGTGTACGTCCACTTCTATTTGCATTTAACTTCTCCAATAATTTATCACGTGTTTTCAAATCTATGATAGGATCGTGAGTATTTTCATATACTTTTCCGTTTCTGTATATGTTGCCTACTGTCGTTTCACTTCTCGCTTTTCTCCTTAAATAACCATACCAATCTAAATTGTATTTTTTATTGATAATTCTTTCAGCGTTGGAAAAACTTTCTCCGTTCAATACTAAATCAAACGCTTCACGTAATATTTCAGCTTCATCTTCTTTAACTTTTAATTTTTTATCATCCCCTAAATAAAAACCATAAGGAACGGAACTTTGCCACACGCCTCTACTTGCCAAGGTGTTCATGTTGTCTGATACACGTTCGGATATTGTTTCGCTTTCCCATTGTGCAAATACACCGATTAAATTAATCATCATACGTCCACTCGCTGTTGTTGTGTCTAGATTTTCGACAGTGGAATGGATTGTGCAATCGTTTTCCGACAGTACATTTACAAAGTTGTTTAAATCCACAACAGACCTATTCAAACGATCTAATTTATAAATTACCACATTTTTAATTAATCCACTTTTAACATCTTCTAACATCTTCTGATACGATGTTCTACTTTCTGTTCGTCCGCTACCGACATCTAAATATTCTTTAATATTTTCTAATCCTTTAAATTGACAGTAAGCGTAGAGTTTTTCTTTTTGGTTTTCTAATGATATTCCTTCATCTTCTTGTCTAGTCGTAGATACCCTCATATAAATAGCAGTTGCCATATTCTTTTCCTCCTATAAAAAAGAGGGGATAGCTAGTCCCCTCATGATTAAGTTTTAACGTTAAAATTTAATCTAAGTTGATGATATAAGTTATTACTTTGCCGTGTATCACAATTTCATCGTCATAGCTGAAGTGCTGTTCGTGGTGGCAGTCGTTAGTGCTGTTAGGCTTAAATATAATAGCCTGTGGTGTCTTATAGATGTGCTTGACACTATACTCATGCTCTGTGCTGAAAACGACTATATCGCCATTTTGAAGCGTTTCTATTGGTGTTGGTTTAATAGCAATTAATGTTCCATCATCCATTATATTGTTCATGCTGTCTCCGTTGATCCGTGCAAAGAACACCGTCTTATCGTTCTTATACTTGCCCATGACTTCATCTGATATAGATATTGTCGTAGCGTCTGTACCGTCAACAATGAGTGGTAAGCCTGCACTGATTGATGTTGGGTAGTAAGTATATTGACTGTTAGACAAGTATAAAGATTCATCACTTTTTGACTTATCTTCTATTAAGTCCGACTTCATGACCCCGAAGTAATCTGCAATCATTTGGATATTATTTATTCTTGGATATTTGCTACCAGTCGCCCAATTACTTACAGACATTTCACTAACTCCTAAATAATTAGCTAACATCCTTTGGTCTACACCTTTACTTTTCATCAACCTTTGCAGATTTTCTGATAGTATTTCTCTGGAGTTCTTCATTTTCTTCACCTCCTTATATAATGAAGTAACTTAATTATAAACCAAAAGTTTGAATAAATCTACACTTTTTATGAATTATTTAAACTTTAAGTGTTGACATTAAACTTTAAGTTTAGTATATTATATACACAGGACGAAATGAGAGGAGGTAAAAACCTTATGAATCAATTATCTTTAGCGGCAATCCGTGTTGATCGAGGAATGACTCAACAGGATGTATCGGACAGATTAGGTGTTAGTAAGAACCTAGTAATCGAATGGGAGCGTGGAGATAAGCCGATTAAAGATGTTTACATTTACGCTCTTGCTTATCTATATAAAGTTGACATCGACCATATGCGAATTCCGTCATAATTTTTATCTTTAATTAAACTTTAAGTTTAGGAGGAGTCAAAATGAATCAATTAATACCAACGCATCAAAGTGAAAATAACGACATTATTGTTAGCGGTCGAGATTTGCACGAATTTCTAAAAATTACCACACCTTACACAACGTGGTTCAAAAGAATGGTTGAGTACGGATTTACAGAGGGTGCAGACTTTATAACAAAAATGTTAGAAAGTGTCGGCGGTCGCCCTGGTGTTGATCATCACATCAAGTTAGACATGGCGAAAGAAATTTCGATGCTGCAACGTAACGAAAAAGGAAAACAAGCACGACAATATTTTATCGAAGTTGAGAAGAAATGGAATAGTCCAGAAATGATTGTTCAACGAGCAATGGAAATCCAACAACAAAAAGTATTGGAGCTCACTAAAACAATCGAGGAACAAAAACCTTTAGTGGATTTTGCCGAAACGTGTATGACTTCCGAACAAAGTTTATTAGTTCGAGAGGTTGCGAAGTTGGCTTCTAAACAAGGTGTAAAAACAGGTGAGAAAAGATTATGGCAAAAACTGAGAGATTGGAAGTTGGTTTTTGCGAATAAAAATGAACCTTATCAAGAGTACATTGATCGTGGTTATTTTGAAGTTACTCAAGGAGTAAAAGAAAGTGACAAAGGTGCTTTTACTTGGGTCACTACAAGAGTTAAACCAAAAGGACAAGCCTATATTATCAACCGTTTGAAAAAGGAATTGGCATAACGACATTTTATAACGATTAATGACTAACCAAAACTACATATCTCACACTCCAATTTAAGAGTTTGATTGAGCGAGAGTCCGCCATGACATTCTAGTTTCAGAATCGAGCGACAGACGTGCCAGGAATAGCAACTAATAAAAATAACGTCAATTGCCATGACATCGAACTTTTAAATGGGAGTGTGGATATAAAAGAAAGGATGGTAAAAGTGAGAAAAAGCATTATCCCAGAAGATACGATGGAATCGATGAAAGAATTTTTCATGAAAACATCAGTACCACGTATGATTGCGAGAAAAAAGGAGGAACAAAAACAATGCCAGCAGAAAAAGAACTCATCATCGGAACAGTAGCATTAATGTTATTATTTGCTGGTTTAAGTTGGGTAAGTTTGGAAGTAATGAGATTTATGTTCGGTGTTGGTTATGAAATCTATAAATCTATTTAGGAGGAAGAGAAATGAACACAGATAAATTAGTTGAGCTGTTTAAGACAGAAGTAGAAAAGTTAGAGAAAGAAGCGTATGAGCGTGGGAAACGTGATGCGATGAAAGTGGACGAGCTTAAAAACAAGCTTAAAACGGTTAAGCGAATTGCTAAGATTGGCGAACGTGTTTTAATTACTAACGCACACGGAAATATTGGTTACGGTAATGACGATATTGGCACAGTCATTGAAGTAGTGGATAGAACTGGTGGCGGTGTATATGTGAATGAATGGGATGTTTATGTTTCCAGTAGCGAATACGAAGTAATCATCGATGAACAGGTACAACCTCTATCAGCTAACCAACAACGAAAAGAATTGATTGAACAGGCTAGGGAGTTTGAGAGAGAGCATACACAACCAAATACTATGACATCTAAGGGTAATGAAGGCATTATTTTTGGATGTTTTGCAGTCAAACAAGAATTTATTGTAAATGCAGAAAAACGCACAGTGGTTTGTCTCTTGAAAGGAGTCGAGTCTCCAGATGTTATTTCAAAAGGCATCGCCAAATGTCACCCAGACGAAGTATTTAACGCAGACATCGGCAAAGCTATCGCACTAGCAAGAGCGTTAGAGATTGATGTTCCGAATGAGTTTTTGAATGCTGTGCAGCCTGATGAGGTTGTTGTGGGGATGGTAGTTAAAACTTACGATTTCGACGGCAGTCATCATGCAACGAATAGTGTGGATAAAGTAGAAGTTATTCGAGGAAAAACGTGTCTTAGCAATAGAGGAAAAGGTTTAACCGGCGACAGTTTATACACATCATTCGACAAGAAATTAGGAAATAAAATCATCAACGACACAAACGCAGAATACTAAAAGGAGTGATACCCATGCAAGACATACAACAAATCGATCCAGTAGTATTTACAAGTTGCGCACGATGCCAGGACGACATTTACGAGGGTTATGACTATATTCATACAGATTCATACGACTTTTGCTCATGGCATTGCTTAAACGAGCAGATGCGCATTGATAAAACGGCAGTCGAGGTGGTAGCCGGCGAATATTAAAGTTAGTGACTGGTTGGCATTGTCATACGAAGATAAAATTTTAAAATTAATGGAGGTTGCGAAACGATGAAAAAATTAAATGAAGCACTTAAACAAGAAATCGACAAGGAAATTTTACCAACTGGAGTATCTAAAACTAAGGACGGTTACCGTGTATCTTATAAGTTTAACGGTAAACATCTATCATTCGGCGAGCGCAAGCGATTAAACGATGCAATCGCATTAAATAATAACGTTAAAGTGATTTTAGAATTAGCACGAGGCAACAATGTAGATTTGCTCGAAGAAAATCGACAACTAAAAGGCAAGGTTACAGAGTTGGAAAAGGAAGTCGAAATGAATGAGTTTTGGATGGGTCTAAAAAGTGAGGAATATGAAACCGCAATTACAGCTTATGATGACATGAAGTCAGCGTGCAGGGACAAAGAGAATCAACTACTCGATGCCCACTATAAAATCGCAAGACTTAAAAAACGCAATCTATGGCAACGTATTTTAAACAAGGATGTGGATTGATATGTATCTATTAGTAGGCAAACGAACGGGCAAGGTGTACCACACAGGACGTTATAGAGCGGATTGCTTACGCTGGTTACATGCCGAGTACCCAGATGATGGCAAGTTTAAAGGTAAAGTTTTACCAGAGCCAATTCAGATTATTAAGCAATAAAAAGCACCCTATGGCAGTAGGGCGCATGAAAATAGAAATATATCATTAGTTTAACACGAAAGGGCGTAAATTTAAAATGAAACTTTATGAAATCCCTCCATTATATCAACAATTGCTAGACATGGAAGAAGAACAAGACATCGACTTTAGTGAAGCTTTAGATAGTTTAGAAGATGCGTTTGAAGAAAAGGCAGAAAACATCGTTAAAATCATGCGTACACTCGAAGCAAAAGAAAAAGCGTACAAAGACGAAGAGGACAGACTCAATGCACAACGTAAGACGTTAAATAATCGAGTGCAGGCACTTAAAGACTACCTACAAGAAAACATGAATGTAATGGGCAAGAGGAAGGTCGAAAGTGGACTGTTTACTGTGGCAATCCAAAAATCACCACCGACACTAAAAATTGATGATGATAAATACATCCCTGATGGATATTGGATTCCGCAACCGCCTAAATTAGATCGCAAGGAATTATTACAAGATATGAAACTAGGCGAAGAAATCGAAGGTGTTGAAATCGTACAAGGCGAGCATGTAAGAATTAGATAGGAGTGATTTAATTGACTGAAAAACTGACGTTGCAACAAAGATTAATTAAGGCTCAAACGGAATTAAGAGCGCCTAAAAATCAACGAAATACATTTGCTGGCTTTAACTATCGAAGTGCAGAAGACATTTTAGAAGCAGTTAAACCAGTTAATGCAGCTAATAATCTATTACTAACTATATATGACGAGCCTATTATGTTGGGGGATAGAGTTTATATTAAAGCCACTGCCGAAGTGTCGTGTGATGTAAGCGATGAATCTATAAAAGTAACAGCGTATGCAAGAGAGCCTTTAAACAAACCTAAAATGGATGAATCACAAGTGACAGGTTCAGCATCATCTTATGCACGTAAATATGCGTTAAACGGTTTGTATTTGATTGACGACACAAAAGATGCTGATACAGACGAACACCAAAAACAAACGCAACAAGGGCAGTCACAACAAGCGAGAAAAGCAAGTGATAAACAATTAGGATTAGTGCAATCTCTCGTTAAGAAGCATCCAGAAAACGAACAAAAAAATGTATTTAACACTATGCTAGAACAATTAAACTTATCACGAGTAATGACCGAATGGACAAGTCAACAGGCAAGTGCTGCTATTAAGTATTTACAAGGTAATTAAAGGAGTGATGTGTTACGTCAAAATACAATTGGACAAACACTACAAGAGTTCTCTTGCCACGTCATCTAACTGATGTGGCGGGAGTGATTCAATACCTTAACAAAAGTTATCCAGGTTATAGATTATTAGAAGTCGAGAACGGCTTTGCGATATGCGTAAGACCATGAGCAACAAGGATGTGACAACATGAGCAATTATGTAGAATTACGAAACATATTAAGAAAAATGAGTGGTCAAGATAGCGTTATTACTATCCCTAAAATATATATAGACTTCACAGGAGATTTGACCACAGCAGCTATATTAAATCAACTTGTATTTTATTCGGATAAAGGAAAAAGAAGTGATGGATTCTTTTATAAGTCTTATAAAGAATGGGAAGAAGAGACAGGATTGACTAAAAGGCAAGTCAGCTATTCGATAGGCAAAATCAAGGAATTAGGATTAGTCGAAACGAAGTTAAAAAAAGCTAATGGATCTCCGACAATTCACTATAAATTGGATTATGACAAATTGTTAGATTCGATAGTAACAAAATGTCACTATCGATTAGAACAAAATGTCACTATCGATAGTGACAAAGTGTCACAATCCTTAACAGAGAATACTACAGAGATTACTACAGAGAATAATATGTCGACTTCTAAAATTCCATATAAAGATATTATTGACTATTTAAATGAGAAAGCTGATAAACGATTCAAACACACAACTGCCAATAACCAAAAGTTTATAAAGGCAAGATGGAACGAAGGTAATACATTAGATGACTTTAAAAGAGTAATAGACATTAAAGTTAGTCAGTGGAAAAACGATAAAGATATGAATCAGTATTTAAGACCACAAACATTATTCGGAACTAAGTTTGAATCATATCTAAACGAAAAACCTATTAACAAACCATTAACACCACAAGCACCAAAAGAATGGAGTGGGGAATATTGATAGCAGAAAATGCAGTGCTTGGCTCAATCCTTAAAGAGCCATATTTAATCAAAGAAACCAATTTACAGGTAGACCACTTTATTAATCATGAGAATAAAGCAATCTTCGCAGCCATGAAAAAACTAGACCAATCTAACAAGCCTATTGATTTAGTTAGCATCATGACTACTGGTGATGTCGAATCAATGGGCGGAGCATCAAACTTACAACAGCTACAAGCAGTAGCCAATCCCGAAAAGTTTGATGATCATGTTGATATTGTAATGGACAAGTGGAGAGATAGAGAAAAACAAAACCTACTGCATATTGCAACACAAGAAAATTGGAGCATCGAAAAAGTAACAAGTGAGTTATCGAAGTTAGTAGACGATAAAACACATGACCGTCACAAAATAGCTGATTTAGTAGCCGAGGTTTTCGAAGCACCTTGGACTAAGCAGGAAACCATGAAAGGTATACCAACAGGATTGGAAGTAGTAGACAGGTTAACAGGCGGATGGCAAAACAGTAAGTTTATAGTCATTGCGGGTAGACCTGGAGCAGGTAAGACAGATATTGCGTTAAGTTTCTCTAAACATGCAGGATGGCACGGACATGTACCGATATTTATTAGCCTAGAAATGCCTGCAAACGAATTAAGAGATAGATTAATATCGTCAGTTGGCAGAATCGAAAAAGGTAAGTTTAAAAACCTTGAACGATTCTTGACCGATGAAGAAAAAGAACGTTGGACTGAAATTACTGGACGTGTAAGCATGGTAAACCTTGAAATCTATGACGATGCAGGACAAACGCTATCAGAAATCCGTATGAAAACACGAAAAACAATGAGTGAATATCCAGGGAAAAAGCCGGTTATCATTATTGACTATTTACAGTTAATACGACCGGCTATTCCTATGGGCGGAAATCGAAATCTCGAAGTATCAGAAATATCACGTGGATTAAAAGAATTAGCGAAAGAATTTGATTGCCCAGTGTTATGTCTAGCACAGTTATCTAGGGAAGTGGAGAAAAGGTCAGACAAACGCCCTATGTTATCTGATTTACGTGATAGTGGGAGTATTGAGCAAGATGCGGACATCGTTATGTTTTTGTATCGAGATAGCTATTACACAAAAGACGATGCAGACAAATCGCTTGAAATGATATTTGCTAAACACAGAGCAGGCAGCACAGGTACGATACAAGTTTATTACGATCCGGCAATAGGAGAGTTGAGCATGTGACGCTGCATGACATGTTAAACGAAGCGATAAAATACGATGATGCATTTCTTGCCTACTCGATATTATGGGCGAGTCGAAACGGAATGCCTTTAAATGCTCCATATGACGATTTAATACAAAAAGGTATAAATATATCAGAAGTTCGACAACTCGCCTTGAGTGACACGCTAGGCATCTTAAAAGTTAAATTGTACACGACTAAACATAGCGATGGATATTATCATCTAGTTTTAGCGGAAAACCCTCAAGATGCACAAACGGAATTATTAAAGCGCACAGGCACGTTATACAGCAAGTTTAGCAACATCACAAAAAACATGGATCAATACTTATATGACCCACAAACACGAAAATTTGAAAGCATACGAGAAATCAAAAACAAAGCTATTAAAATGCCACATTACATTGGACTATACGAAAAGGAGTGAGAGTATGTTTCCGAAACCGAAACATAAACGCAGAAAGCCAAAACAATGGCAACGCAATCACATCACCAAGGAAGAATACCAAAACGCACTAGATTACTTTGGTGACAGCTGCATTATTTGCAGTGGTAAACCAATCGAAATGCATCATGTAACTTTTCGCAGCTCTCAAGGCCGGGGAGTTTACAGAAACTTGTTTCCGTTGTGCAAAGGTCATCATTTATTTGCACACGAAGATAAAAAATTCGCCGATTATTTACGAGAAATGAAAGTAGAAAATCATGGCGAACACTACTACAAGGACATGTACGATCTGTACGAAGAAGGATTAATTGAAGAAGCAACGCAACGACATTATGAAAACTTTATGAAATCGGAGGAAATGAAATGAATATTATCGCACTTACAGGAAATGCAACAAAAGACATTGAATTAACATACACACAATCAGGTACAGCAGTTGGAAAAGGAACAATTGCAGTAAGACGTGACTTCAAAAACAAACAAACAGGAGAGTACGAAACGGATTTCATCAATTTTACCGCATTCGGAAAAACTGCAGAAATCATGGCTAACTATATCCATAAAGGTGACAAGTTCGGCATTAATGGACGACTACAAATTGATGTATATGACGGACAAGACGGGCAGCGGAAATATTTTACTAACGTTGTGGTAAATGGCTTTGACTTCCCGGACAAGAAAAAAGAACAACCTAGCAATAATTTCAATCAACAACCGCAACAAGTATTCGAAAACAACATGCCGGTAGAAAATTCAGACTTGCCATTTTAGGAGTTGACTTAGTTGGAAATCATTAAATTTAGAATACCAGGCAAGGTACAACCGCAAGGGAGACCAAGAGCCAGTTCACGAGGTGGGCACGTACGATTGTACGACCCGCCTTCTTCACGTGATTATAAAAAACATGTTAAGCAGGTAGCAAAAGAATACGCACCGTCAGAACCATTAGAAACACCGCTACACGTAAGAATGACGTTTAGTAGGCAATACCTTAAATCATGGACTAAAAAGCAACGTGCGAATGCTGAAGATGGTATTTTGCTACCTACAACTAAACCTGACATAGATAATTTATCAAAAGGTATTATGGACGCATTGAATGGGGTTATCTGGAAAGACGATAGCCAAGTAGTAGAGTTGTTATTATCTAAAATTTATGATGATGAACATTATGCAGATGTGGAAATCATTACGCTTTAAGGAGTGAGAGTTAAATGGATTACGAACAGTTCCTAAAAAAGAAACAATTTAAGCAAGTTATAGCGGGCTTTGATGTCAAACGTGACGAATTACACGATACATTATTTGAATTTCAAAAAGACATCGTAACCTGGGCATTAAAAAAAGGTAAGGCAGCTATATTTGCAGGTACTGGATTGGGAAAAACGCTAATGCAGCTAGAATGGGCGAGACAAGTTCATGAGCATACAGGTAAAAACGTTTTAATACTTGCCCCCTTAGCCGTTGCATCGCAAACAGTAAGGGAAGCAAGAAAAATAGATTTATCTGTGCATCACATCCGCCAAGATAGCTGCACAGATGGCATAAATATAACAAACTATGAGCAATTACACAATATCGATACAAGTAAGTTCGATGCGATTGTATTGGACGAGAGTTCCATTTTAAAAAGTTTTACATCAAGAACACGCGAACAAATTATCAACTCGTTTGAAAACTACTCTTATAAATTAGCTTGTACTGCAACACCTGCTCCAAACGACCATATGGAATTGGGGAATCATGCTGAATTTATCAACGTAATGAGCAGGACAGAAATGTTATCTATGTTTTTCGTACATGATGCAGGAGAAACTCAAAAATGGAGACTCAAAGGACATGCAGAAGATAAGTTTTGGGAGTGGGTCAGTAGTTGGGCGGTCATGATAACTAAACCTAGTGACTTAGGATATGAAGATGGTGCGTATGATTTACCACCTTTAAACATGACCGAATTAATTGTCGAAGGTAAACCAAATGAAAATGAGTTAGTACCCACATTCGCACAGACGTTAATGGAGCGTAGACAAGCAAGACGAGATAGTTTACACGAAAGAGTAGAAAAAGCTGCTGAATTAGTCAACTCAACGGATGAACAGTTTTTAATATGGTGTGACCTTAATGACGAATCAAAACTATTGACTGAATCAATACTCGAATCTGTGGAAGTTAAAGGTAGCGATACAGCTAAACATAAAGAAAACTCAATGTTAGGTTTTGCTGACGGTAAAATAAAGCGTTTAGTAACTAAACCGCAAATCGCTGGAATGGGGCTTAATTGGCAGAATTGCAGAAACATGGTTTTTGTAGGTTTATCTGATTCATTCGAACAAGTTTTTCAGGCAATCAGACGTTGTTGGCGATTCGGTCAAGATAGAGAAGTCAATGTATATATCGTCATATCGGAACAAGAAGGCGCAGTGTTAGAAAATATAAAACGAAAAGAAAGAGATTTTGAAATCATGCAAGATGGAATGATTAAGTTTACAAAAAGAATCAACGAAGAAAACATACGACAAACACAACTAGAAAAAACGGAATATGAACCAACTAAAAAAATACAGTTACCTAAATTTATAAAAGGGGCATGAATATGAACATTTTAGACCAAGTAATCACAGATGAATATTCAATTTACAATGCAGACTGCATAGAAGTTGCAAAAGGGTTGCCAGATAACAGTATAGATTTTTCGGTGTACAGCCCACCATTTTCGAGTTTGTACACCTATTCAAATAGCGATCGTGATATGGGTAATGCTAAAAGCGATGAAGAATTTTATGAGCATTTCAGATTTTTGGTAAAAGAACAATTTAGAGTATTAAAGCCAGGTAGATTGGTGAGTTTTCATTGTATGAATTTACCGACAAGCAAGGTTCGTGATGGGTATATCGGCATTAAAGACTTTAGGGGAGAAATGATTCAACTTTTTCAAGAAGAAGGCTTTATCTATCATAGTGAGGTCTGCATATGGAAAGACCCAGTTGTAGCGATGCAAAGAACAAAAGCGTTAGGATTGTTGCATAAAACAATAAGAAAAGACAGTTCAATGAGCAGGCAAGGTATACCTGATTACCTAGTAACGATGAGAAAACCTGGAGAAAATCAAGAATTCATTGCACATACTCATGAAGAGTTTCCCGTAGACCTTTGGCAGAAAATTGCTAGTCCTGTATGGATGGATATTAACCAATCAAACACATTGCAGTTTAGACATGCGAGAGATGAAGAAGATGAGCGACATATTGCGCCATTGCAACTTGATGTGATCGAAAGAGCGTTGATGTTATGGAGCAATCCAGGTGACGTTGTATGGAGTCCGTTTTTAGGTATTGGTTCGGAGGGTTATCAATCTGTAAAGATGGGTCGTAAATTTATCGGAACAGAATTAAAACCATCATATTTCGATGTAGCAAAAAAGAACCTACATGCAGCAATCGAGGAAAAGAACCAAATAGACATTTTTGACTTAGGACTATAAGGAGTGATTGTATGGAACTAGTTAATGAATATTGGAGATTTCATATAAGGGAAAGAGAGTTACCTTTATTAAGAGTACCTTGCAAAGACTGTGCTTGCGAAAATGGTTTTTACACTAATTTTGCGAACGAATTGCTCAAAGAAAGTATTGAAGTACAAGATAAAGTACTGTCTACATGGTTTTGTCACAACAATGTAAACGGTGCATGTAGAGGTGCTTATAACCACGTCCACAGGAACAGGGAGTGATCACATGGAACTCACACCAACGGTCATGATGCTGCACCAAGCAACGCAACGCATCAGCGAAGCATCCAAACAGATTTTCAAACTTGCTAAAGATAAAGCAGAATCTGAAAGAGTATACCGCACTGCATTATCGCAAGAAATAATGAAATTACGTGCGGAAGGTGTACAGGCTACTCTAATACCTGACCTAGCACGTGGAGCAGTAGCTGATTTGAAATTCGAACGTGATTACGCAACGGAGATGCATCGTGCAGCTATTGCATCGATGGAATCGTTAAGAGTCGAAATAAACGCATTGCAATCAATATCAAAATATCAAAGTGAGGTATAAGCCATTGGACAACTCCAGTGGCTTTTATTTATGGGGGTGTAGACGATGAGAGTTAAAAGGATTGAGTTGCTCAATCAGTTAACAAAGTTAGAAAAAATTAAAACCGAATGTCATCCAGAATCACAATATAAATGCGAGTGCAATGTATGCCAAGACATCCGCAAGATAGGTAACCAACTAATGGTATTAGTACCGCCAAGGCGTTATATATGGGCAGAGTACGCAGATGAAGCTATTAAAACAGGTTATTTAACGCCACAACTATTTGTAAAAGTATTAGAAAATGAAGGGTCTATAAACGAACTAGGGGAATATCTTAAAATTAATCCTTTAAGAATTAGCAGATGGATTAAAGATGAAGTCGGATTTACCGAAAGGTTATATCAACCTTACAAGAAAAAGTACCTCGAATATATCAAAGCAATAAAATGCGAACCATTACGAATCGAGGGGAAAGTAAGAAGAATAAACGGCGTACATTTCGATGACGATACGGTAAGGAAAATCCGTAAAGCATACGAAAACGGAGTAACGGTAAAAGAATTAGTCAAATTATATGGAGCTGCCAGAAAAACGATATACAACATCGCTAATAGGAGGACATACAAATGGGTAGATTGACAGACAAAGAACTACGCAAAGTTAATAATAAGTTACGTGTACTAGCATGGCATTACGAGTCACGCTGCAACAGGTACAAAGAATTAAAAAACGAGATTAAAGAATTGGCTGATGAATATGGCGATAGACGGTACTCGAAAAACAACATGGAAATGTATAACGACTTGATGTTGATTGCGGATAAAATGGAGCGTATTGATTACGATCCGCATGATAAATCGGAGGTGCAGGCATGACGATCGAATACGCAATGTATAAGGGCGAAGAACTGCAAGGCATTGGAACTATCAAGGAATTGGCTAAAATGCGAGGAGTTAAGCCGGAAACGATTAAATTTTATGCGTCTAATGTTTATAAGAATAGGCGGAAAAAATAGTAAGCGTGGGAATTATACAAGTGTTGTAAGACTGGAGGATGAGGAAGAATGACGGATAAAGAGCGATTGGAAGAGATAAAATATATTTTAAATAGTCCTGGAGAAGTGTTTTTTTGGAAGCATATCAGAAGATGGAGTTGTTTCGCAAGATGTCGCAGACGCTGAACCTTATTTTAATTGGCTCATAGAACAAGCTGAACGAGTGCAGGAGTTGGAGAGCTTAAAAGTCGCTTTTGATGATTTAGACAGCGACTATATAGATTTACAACAAGAAAACAAGCGCTATCGGGAAGCGTTGGTAGAAATAATAAATGCAAGGAATCACTTATACCCAACTGAATATGTATTTGGTGTAGAAGGGATAGCACGTAAAGCATTGGAGGAAGAATCGAAATGAAAGACATGGTTATCCAAACGCTGCTAAACGAATTAACCAAAACACGAAAAACCTTAAAAACAGCGATAGGGATTTCGGAAGAAAAGACGATGCAACATTATTTAAAAACACTAGACCGTGATTTGGAAGAAACGATTTTAGCTACAGAAAAGACATTGGAGGAGGATTTGAAATGAATCAGTACAAAGAATTAAGTGAAATTGATGCTAAATACAGAGAAGATGTAGATTTAGGGCATAAAACACTATGCATTGACACAGATGATTATATAGCGTTATACAACATGGCGGAATATAGCGAAGTTTTAATGCAAGAAGAGGATGCAGAAAAAGAATGATACAAAGCACAACACTAACAGAATTAATAGTTTTACTTTCAGGGGCAGTCGCTATTGCGGTTGCTTCTTATATTTATGGATTATCAGCGGGGGTTGAGAAGGAGAGGAAAAAGCATGAGTGAAAGCGTAAAGGTTTGTAGTTGGTGTAAAGGCAAAGGAGCGTTATACAAGTCTGTCGCAGGGCGCATGGACGTATGTCCGAGCTGTCATGGTAAAGGGAATTACGGATATATCCAAACAACTAAACCTACCCAACCATCACACTACCATACAGGCAATATTGACGTGATTAAATTCAGCGAAGAAAACTTTGGCAAAGATGAATTAAAAGGATTTTACCGCATGAATGTTTTAAAATACACGACCAGGTACGACAAAAAGAATGGATTGGAAGATTTGGAAAAGGCTACATTTTATCTTGATAAGTTGAAAGAGTTGGAGCGTGGCAAGCATGAGAGAGATTAAGTTTAGAGCGTGGGTTAAGGATTATGCACTAATGGCAGACGTTAACTTTCTGAATATCGACTACAAAGAAATAGTTGTGATGATTGATGAAAGTGATTATGAATTTAATTGCGGCGAATACGAACTTATGCAATACACAGGGCTAAAAGATAAAAATGGAATTGAAATTTATGATGGGGATGTTATCGAGTGTTTACGTGAGGGCAATGGTTTCGTCACAAAAAGGCATGGGGCATATGGAATAGAAACTAGATTCGGATTTTATCCATTTATAGAAATTCACAGGGAATTAGAAGTCATCGGCAACATATACGAACATAAACACTTATTGGAGCGTGAAAAATAATGAAATTAGGAATCACAACAAGAGCGATTAAACAATGGGCAAAGGACAGAAGTTTACACACTGCTGAATCAAACAAACAAATGTTAAAGCTAGTAGAAGAGTTAGGCGAATTAGCAGAAGGCATGGCGAAAGGCAATGAAAATGAAGTAAAGGACGCATTGGGTGACATGTATGTCGTAATGACCATCTTAGCAATGCAGCGTGGACATGACATTGAAGAGTGCATTGAGTTAGCTTATAACGAGATTAAAGACAGAAAAGGGAAACTTGTAAACGGCATCTATGTAAAACAATCAGACTTATAAAAGGAGCGATCAATATGAAACTCTGTATCGAATGCAAGACAAGTCCAGCTAGACATTTTCAAAACATGTTTTGTTACGATTGCATGGAAACAATCTTAAATGACCATATCGAACGCAAATTTAAAACTAACTTAAAAGAGTACAGGGACTATCGGGATGCTCATGTTAGCAAAAAATGATGATTACGAAAGTCTATATGTATACGGTCATTTAAATGAAAAAGAAATAAACAGTTATTTAAATGAGGGCTATCGCTTAGGTAGTCCTCTTTATATCGAAAAGGAACGAAGATTAGTGACGAAAGAACAACGAAACAGCATCATCACTCTACTAGCGATGTGGGAGAGTAAACAGGAACTTGAGCGAATGAGTGATAGGGATTTATTAAAGATATATGAATATTATTTGGAGGTATGAAGATGGAGAAAGTTAAATTAACGCATGAGCAGGCGAAAGCGATTGAAACGGCTATTACAGAGTTTGGGAAAGATAGAGTAATTGATGGAGTGTTAGGAAAATGGCTAGGGGAACTTAGTTCGTTAAACGATTTAAAACCAAGTGAATTTGCACGAATAATGTACGGGGCAGGCTATGAAGTCGAACCGGAGTTTAAAGTTGGGGATTGGGTTATGCACGAGATTGGTGAATTGCTTGGTGAAGTAACAAGAATTTACGAAGATGAATTAGAGGCAACACGTCTAGGCGATGGATACATCTGGAACGAAAAATATGTAAGACACGCAACCCAAGAAGAAATCGCAGAAGAAAAACAACGTAGATGGTGGAGAAAGCACGGTAGGGATGTATACGAATTTAAAGCAGGTGACTTAATTAAATGTGAAGACACTACATCGGAAGTAGAGTCACCAGAAGAAGATTTGATTTGGATAAAAATGAACGGGGCGAAAGGAACGCTTCCGGAAAAATTATATCAAGGAATCGAAGTAATCTGTTTCGCAGAAGACCGCAAAGATATAGAGGGTGAACAATGATGAAGGAAAACATAGCCGTAAGGTATTGTGCCGATGTTTACGATCTAGGAATGTTCTTAGGAGAATTAAATCCAGAAAATATAATAGCTATCACAGAAACAACTGGTTATACAGTGATTTATAAATCTTACTTATGATTCGGAGGACGACAAATGAAACTCGAATACGACATCACATCATCAACATTTAAATACGTTGAGTCACTATGGTTTAACTACCACAACATGATTAACAAAATGCAAGACATAGAGCGTGATGTAATAAACGAGCCAGACATCAACAGCGATATTAAAGCTAAGGGCATCACAAGTGACCCAACAGCACAGGCTATATTTAGACGTGACTATGCAAGGCAGAACGGGCAGTATAGGACGCTTGAAAGACAAGTACAGGCGATAGCAGACGTATATAATGAACTACCTGATGATTATAAAAAGGTAGCTAACGAAAGGTATTTTTGTGACAAGAAGAGAAACTGGAACGAAATAGCTAAAAAGATAAGATATTCAGAAAGACACGCAAGAAGAATAAGGGATATGATTGTTGTGGCAACGGCTGAAAAATTGCATTTATGGTAAAAGATGTCCGTTTTCGCCCCTAAAAACATGCTATAATATTAATATGGAGCACTAAAGGTAATCCATGGCACTCATCTCCCTAATCAATCGCACCAGGCATGACATTAAATATAATAATTTCCGCACTCGTTGCGGAAACAACGAGATCTATTTATATAGTGTTACTGTTTACCTCATACAAGGTAGTTAATTATTATTGCTAGTGATATTGCCTGGTGCTTTTGGTATAATCGATATGATTATTTATTGGAGGGATTGGGATGAGGAAGTTAGTAATGTTATTGTTCGCATCTATTCTTTTGGTTGCGTGTGGTAATGACGAGCCGAAAGAGGTTGACGATGAAGGTGAAAACGTAAAAGCGCATATCGACATCCGAGATGAAATAATAGGAGATTCTTATCAAGTGATGAGGATAATCGAGAAGGCTGTTGAAGTCGATGAGAAACCAGAGTTAGATATAATTGATGAATACATAGAGAAGTATATCTACGAACATGACGAACAAGAATTAACCGACGAAGAGTTTGCACTAGTATTCGCAACGAGTTTAATGGCGACGCGAATAGACGAGTATATTACGATTAATAGTAAAAGAAGAGATTTTGAGCCAGATAAAGAAAAATGGTATAAGACGCTCGCGACAGGAGAAGAACAGACAGACTGATTGACACTTACTTATGTAGGTGTCTTTTTAATTAGGTGATCAATATGAACATAGGCAAGCGATGTAACAAGGTCAACTGCAATGAGTTGATAGGTATCAAAGAAACATATTGCGATAAGCATAAGCAACATACTAACAAGATGTATCATAGAGTTCGTACATCATCACAAGACGGACGAGAGTATAAAAGGTTTTATGACAGCAAGCCGTGGCGTACATTGCGTTATCAAGTCTTGCTCGATTGTGGTTTCGTTTGTGAACATTGCGGAGTAAATGAAGCTACCATCGGTGACCATATCATACCAACAAAGATACGATGGGATTTAAGGTTATCACGAGATAACATACAAGGCTTATGCGTAGAATGCCACAATAAGATCGTATT
>RWZD01000053.1_pt1 | contig 36604 bp, 49 predicted proteins | sample 2187771 | NCBI WGS metagenome assembly RWZD01 (sample SAMN10531866, study PRJNA481165) | viral metagenome | isolation source: viral particles purified by filtration and ultracentrifugation from about... | place: USA: Tennessee
CAGTCGTATGAGGTTAGTAGTGCCTACGCCAGATGAACAAAAGCAATCAATATACGACGAGTTTGGTGTTGATGACGATGACTAACGTAAAGATACCTAAAGCGTATGAAGAATTATTGGATATACCTAACGAATTACGAGATGACGCATACAAATATTGCGTAATGGTATTGTCTGGTGCGTACATTACATGTAAAGATACTAGGTTAGCTTGTATAAGGCATTTAAAGGACATACAACGGTCGTTAAATGATTCTAAGTACAATTATACCTATAAACCTAAACGTGCCAAGAAAGTGATTAAATTCATCGAGGCGTTACCTGACCCAAAAGGTAACATTAACAAGTTAGGGTTATTTCAAAAGTTCATTATCTCAAGTGTTCGTGGATGGTTTACAAAAGATACTGACATGTTGAGATTTAAGAAAGCATTTATATCGATGTCAAGAAAACAAGGAAAATCAATTTTAGTTTCTGGTCTAGTGTTGTACGCATTCTTATTCGATAGAGAACCTAAAGAAGGTAGACAAATGTTTACTGCTGCCAACGACAAATCACAAGCCAGTATTGTATTTAACATGGTATCAAAACAACTAATGTATTTCGTTTCTAAAGTACCTGAATTAAAGAAAGATGTTAAGAAAGTAAGAGAATTACTTACACATACAAAAGATGGTTCATACATTCGTCCACTCTCTCGTGATACTGGAGCAGTAGATGGTTTCGAACCATTTCTTGCAGTAATAGATGAATATCACGCAGCTAAGACGAACGAAATGATAGAACTCATTGAGTCTGGACAAGGTAACTTATTGCAATCAATGATATTCATTATATCAACAGCAGGCTTTAATCTTAACGCGCCAATGTTCACTGATGAATGGCCATATGCTAAAGAAGTATTGTCTGATAAGTATAAAGACGAAGAATACTTTGCTATTATCTTCGAGCAAGATTCGGAAGAAGAATGGCAAGACAAAACAATGTGGGCGAAGTCGAATCCTTTAATTAACGAGACAGATGAATTGAAAGAGCAAATAGTAACATTCCTAGAGAAGCGGGTTGCAGAGGCAACTAAAAAAGGAACAATGTTCAGAGTGTTAGTGAAGAACTTTAATTACTGGATGCAAGCATCAGAGGAAAGTTATTTAGACTTCAACGATTGGCGAAAGAATGAAACTGATTTCGATATCAAAGGTACTAAAGTATATATCGGACTCGATTTATCACGTGCTGATGATTTAACAGCTTTGTCATTCATACATTTAGACGAAGAGAACAGAGAATACTATATTAAAAGCCATTCGTTTGTGGCTACTAAAGGTGGCTTACAAGCGAAGATAGAGCGTGACCTTATCGACTATCGACAATTAGAAAAAGACGGATTCTGCACCATCTCTAACCTCTCTAGTGGCATTATCAATACAGACCAAGTATTAGATTACATGGAAAGTTACATTATAGATAATCAACTTGATGTACAAGCGCTCTGTTATGACCCATACGCTATTCATGGTGTGTTAGCAGAATTAGAGCGTAGAGGTTGGCAAGATGAGTTATATGAAATTAGACAGGGTCCTCAAACGTTATCTAATCCAATATCTGATTTCAGACTTAAAACAATCAATGGCAACATCAAGCATGAGAAGAATCCGTTATTAGATATAGCGGTTAAAAATGCAATAGCAAAGAATGTTAACGATTCGCTTATGATAGAAAAACAGATGAATAGAGAGAAAATAGATCCATTAATGGCGACAATATTCGGTTACGTAATCGCAAGTGAACATGAATGGGATGTTGAGACTATTATGCCTTTATTCATATAGGAGGTGTTTGTTTGAAAATAGTATACGCACTGATAGTTTTATTACTATTTGTAGTAGGGTTTGCCTCCTTATTCTATGGACTTTACCTATTTGCGCCGCCTTTGGCCTATGTGATTGGTGGCGTATTAATACTTGTCGTGGCTTATATATTGAATGAAGCCTATGACAATACAGAAGGGAGGTAAACAATAAATGGCATTATTTGATTTAGGTTTAGGTGGCAACAAAGAAAAGATACACAAAGACTTGGAAAACTTATTGTATATGCAAGAGCATGGCATACATTCCTCATATACAGGCATTAGGGCGCTCAAGAACAGCGATATATTTACAGCAGTACGTATTATATCAGCAGACGTTGCAAGTACTAAAATAGGTACTAAAGGGCATGATAAACACCCTATTATCCAAGATGTGTTGAAGTTGTTTAATCGTGGACCATATGGCGATTTACCAGGTTGGCACTTTAAATTCATCATCATAGCTAACATGTTGTTAAATGGTGCATCTTATGTAGAAATAGTTCGAGATAAAAAAGGAATTCCTGAAAGTTTGCACTTCTTACACAATGATTTAGTAAGCATTGAAGAACGAGACGGAGAAATACTTTACAACGTTACACAAGACTACAAAGGTCAACAAGTAACGATAACAAGTGATGATGTACTTCATTTTAGATATATGACATTAGATGGATATATCGGTTACTCACCACTTTACGCATTGTCTAATGAGGTTGGCATTTCACAAGGTAGTAAAAAGTTCTTACGTGATTTCTTTGATAATGGTGGTACATCAACTTCGGTGTTGAAGTATCGTAAAGGTCAAATTAACGAAGAGCAATTGAAACAAATGAAAGACAACTTTAGTAATAGTCAATTGAAAAATAATGGTGGCTTAGTGGCTATTGATGACACGATGGACTTTAGCAGATTGCAAATACCTGTTGAGGTCCTAAACTTTTTAAACAGTTATAAATTCAGTACATCACAAGTTGCTAAAGCGTTTGGTTTGCCGTTGAGTAAACTAGGTATTGAAACTGTTAATACATCTATTACACAAGCCAATCTTGAATACTTACAAAGCACATTGCAACCGATATTTGAGATGATGACAGCCGAACTTCAAACTAAGATATTCCAATTCATTGATGATGATTATGAATTAGAGTTTGACGCTTCGAGATTAGTTGATATTGACCCAGAACTAAGATTAACACGTACAACTGAATTGTCATCAAAAGGTATTATATCTATTAATGAGGCTAGAAGTACGTTTGGTTATGAGCCAATTGAAAATGGCGAAGAGCCGTTAGCAGACCTCAATAAAGCACCGTTATCGACGCTTCAGGATTATCAAGGGGCTAAGATACAAAAGGCTTTAACAGGCAATGAACAAGTCAATAGTGACTTAATTAAAGGAGGTGAGGCTGATGAGTAACAGTAGCGTTGATACTGCACAAGAAATGGTTATCGAGGGTTATGCAATATTATTCAATACACTTAGTGATGACTTAGGGGGATTTAAAGAAATTATTTCACCAAATGCGTTAAATGGGGTTGATATAAGCGACGTTAAATGTTTAATCAATCATGATTTCAATTACGTAATAGGACGCACGCAAGCTGAAACGTTAGAACTTGGCGTAGATGAAAAAGGGTTATGGTTTAAATGTCATTTACCTAATACAAGCTATGCACGAGATATATACGAAAACATAAAAGCTGGCAACGTGAATCAATGTAGTTTCTTCTACACCTTGCCACCTAAAGATGACAATGCGATTTCTTGGTCAAATGAGAATGGTGAATACGTGCAAACGGTAAACCAAATAGATCAATTAATTGAAGTGAGTGTTGTGACTGTACCTGCATACAAAGAGACCAATGTTGCAGTAGGTCAACGCGCGAAGGAATTCGAGAGATTTAAAGAACTACAAACATTGAAAATACAGTTAGATATTGAACGCCTACGTTTTGAAACGTAAGGCTATTTTTTATATCTAAATTTAAGAAAGGAGCTATACAATGGCTAATCTTGAAGAACGTAAAAAACATATTCAAGAGCTTATCGATAAAGCAGAAGATGCTATCGAAAAGGGCGACCTTGAAACAGCTAGACAGTTAAAGAGTGATATTGAATCACAAAAGAAAGAGTACGAAGAATTGTCAGCTTTAAAAGAAGAAGTAGCAAGCCACAAACCAGCTGAACCTGAAACGGAGGCTGAGAAAGTGGACGAGGAAGTTGATATCAAAGAGGATGCAGCAGAGGAAGAGGAAAAGCCTGAAGCTGATGAACCTAAGTTAAACGAACCTCAAAAAGAAGTGGAAGAAGAAAAAGAAAAAGTCGCAATTCAAGAAGAGGGCGAAGATACAGGTATAAACGTTGAAAAACTTGAAGATGACGAGGAAGAAAAGAAAAAGAAAAAGGGAGCGAAACGAGATATGGCGAAAATTTTAAATAACGAAGTAGAAACAAATGAGAAAGTAGAAGCCTTTGCTGATTTCATTAAAACGAAAGGTGCTAAGCGTGATAACGTTAAATCTGATGATGTTGGTGTAACGATTCCAGAAGATATTAAATACACACCAGAAAAAGAAGTAAACACAGTACAAGACTTATCGCAATATGTAACTAAGACATCAGTTAAAACAGCATCTGGTAAGCATCCAATTGTAAAACGTGCTACTGCTAAATTCAGCACAGTTGCAGAATTAGAACAAAACCCAGAATTAGCTAAACCGGACTTCGAGACAGTAAGTTGGGAAGTAAACACTTATCGTGGTGCTATTCCAGTATCTGAAGAATCAATCGCAGATAGTGCAATCAACTTAACAGCTTTAATTGCTGAAAATATTCAAGAGCAAAAAGTAAACACTTTAAATGAAAAAATTGGTAACGTTTTAAAATCATTTACTGCTAAAGAAGTATCTGATGTAGATAATTTAAAACAGATTATCAATAAAGATTTAGACCCAGCATATGACCGTCAAATCGTATGTACACAATCATTCTATCAAGCGTTAGACACTTTAAAAGATGGTAACGGACGTTATTTATTAAATGATTCAATCATTAACACATCTGGTAACAAAGTGTTAGGAATGAACGTGACAGTAGTACGTGATGATTTATTAGGTGTAAACGGAGATGCTAAAGCATTCGTTGGAGATTTAAAACGTGGTGTATTCTTCGCTGACCGTTCAGACCTTTCTGTAACTTGGCAAGACCACAACATCTACGGACGTTTCTTAATGGGCGCATTCCGTTTCGATGTTAAAAAAGCAGATGAAAACGCTGGTTACTTCGTTACATTCAATGGTGATGCTGGAGAAGTAACTCCCTAAGCCACCCCAAAACGTTGAGGTAACAGCTAATGCCAAATCTGTTGTTATCTCTGCAGAATAGGGGGTTATTTAATGTTTAAACTAGATGACATTGAATCAATCAAACGTGCAATTAGAGTTGATCATAACTTAGATGATGATTTAATTCTAAATGTGTATCTACCTGCTGCTCAAAGACAAATTAAAGCAGCTATATCATTAGACGAAAAGGATTATAGTTTCTTTGAAAGTAATTCAGTCTATAACTTAGCTGTTTTAAATACGTTGGCTCATCATTACGATAATCGTTCGTCTACAACTGACACACCTAAGCAAGAAGTACCTTTATCATCATTAACATTAATTCAAGCGTTACGTGGTGATTTAGAGAAATGGCGTGCAGAGAATGTGGAGGTTGATACTGATGGACTTGAATAATCTTAATTGGTATATCGAGTTTTTAGAAGTAAAGCCTACAGGTCCAGAGGCAGGAATGAACGGAGAAGTTAAAGTTTATTCTTGTTTTGCCGACTTGTACGAGCCGACACAAAAAGATGTGCAGCTAGGTAATTTAGAAACAACTAACAATTCAGTAACAATTAAAATCCGAAATGCTCATCCACAATTTACGCCGAGTGTTAGACAAGTTTTCGTTGTTAAAAATGGTATATACAAAGATATGAAATTTAATATCAAAAATGTAGCGCCATCTAAAACACCAGACTATTTAAAAGTAGTTGGTGAGGAACAATGAGTGTAAAAGTAAATGGGGATAAAGAAATATTAGCTTATATTGAAAAGAAGTATGGCACTGCTGGTAGAAAGAAGATGGAATCAGCAGCTATCACTAAAGGTGGTAACGTACTTAAAAACAATATGAAAGATGCGTTTTATCCATATAGAGATACTGGTTATACAGTGTCGGATATGAACCTATACGGACCAAACAAAAAGACGGGTTCTAATAGAGCTAAATTAAACTGGCAAGGTCCTCATCAACGTTATAAACTTATGCACTTGAATGAGTTCGGACACTTTATGCGTAATGGTAAGTTTCTAAGTCCACGTCAAACTGGACTAATAGAAAATACTACAAGAGCATCGAGAGATAGTTACAGAAAAGTTATCAAAGAAGAATTAGAAAAGAGGGTGTAGCGATGGAAGATATGACAATCAAAATTTATGAAACGATTAAAAATAATAAAGAATTTATGAGTCATGTTAACGAAAGTGATATAAAATTCTTCGATTATCCAAACGCACAAGAAATAAAAAACATAGCTGTTGTTATTGATCCATTAGATACACCTAAACCTCGAAACTTTGGAGATAACGATAACTTAACGTATGAATACCTATATCAAATAGATGTATTTGTAAAACAAAAGAATGGCGTAAACGGACGAGTCCTATCAGATAGGCTCGTTTTTTTATTGCAAAGAATTATGTGGGAGGAATTGGGGTTCGGTGAAACGTCCTCAATGAAACCTGAATATATCAAAGATTTCAATTTATACCGACAAGCCAAAAGGTTTGAAGGAAAACAATATTACAAAATTTAGGAGTGTTTATATATGGCAGAGAAAAATTACCGTTCATTTACAGGAGTCGATGGATTCTTTTATAAAGTACATGGTGGGGAAGTACAAGCAGTGACAGACCCAGAACGTATCAAGTATTTACAAAGTATTTCAGTATCAAAAGACCAATCAATCGAGAAAGCATACGGAGATAACGTGGTAGCTGAAATGGCAGTTGCTAACGGTACAATTGAAGTAGAGGCTGGATTCCACAAACTACCTTTAGAGGACAGAGTGGCTTTATTTGGCTTAGAAAAATCAGAAGATGGTATTGTATCGGTTGGTAACGATACGCCTCCATACGTAGCTGTTATGTTCGCTAAAACTATGGAAGATGGTTCACGTGAATATGTTGGATTACCTAAAGGGTTATTCACATTCCCAGAACTTGAAGGCAATACTAAAGAAGATGGCGTTGAATTTAGTTCAGACTCAACTACAGCAGAGTTTATGCAAGCTAAAGTTAAAGGCTTTGAAGAAGAGAAAACAATGTTACTTGGTCACGACGAAAAAGGCGCTACTGTTATGAAAGATGCAATCTGGGAGGCAGTATTTGGAGAAAGTACAGAAGGCGAAGAAGAATCACCCTAATACACCCCAAAATGTAGTGGTGGATGCTGATACTAATTCAGCATCTATTACTGCAGAATAGGGGCAATCATTAAGGAGGCTCAAAGAATGGCTGATACATTAAAAGTATACAAAGGCGATGATGTAGTAGGTACTGCAGAACGTGGAGAAGATGGTAAAGCCAAAGTAACAGTTGATGGCTTAGATGCTAACACTGATTACGCTACTGGCACTTACCAAGTATCTTTTGAAAATGAGAATGGCGAATCAGAAAAAGTTGACGTGCCATCATTCAAAACGAAACCAATAGCAGTAACAGGCGTAACAATTGCACCTAAAACTGCAAGCGTTGATGTAGACGCAACAACCAAATTAAATAGTACGGTTGCACCATCAACTGCTACAAACAAATCAGTATCATATAAAAGTTCTGATGAAGAAGTAGCTACAGTATCAAGCAACGGTACAGTAACCGGCGTTGCAGAAGGTGACGCAACTATTACGGTTACAACACAGGACGGTAATAAATCAGATACTGCAACAGTAACAGTTAACGCAGTTGAAGAACTAGAACCTGAACCTGAACCAGGCACAGAAGAATAACAACGTTGAGGGGGATATCCCCTCTTTTTATTTGCAAATAAAAATCAAAATACACAATAAAAGGAGTAATATATTATGGCAAAACGTAATTTTATTAAATTAGTACAAGTAGACAAAAAAGGTAACGCAGTAACAGATACAGAAGGCAACGCAAAGTTTGATACATTCATTACGCCTACACAAATTCCTTTCCGTAAAATCTATGACGCAGCAGACTTAATGGATGGCGCTTCAGACGATGAAAAGTCAGCACAAGAAAACATTGATCAAATGCTTGATATGGTTGTAGACATTTATAATCACCAATTCTCAAAAGATGACTTATTAGATAGACTACATGCACCAGACGCAGTAGAAGAATTACAACAACAAATTGAATTTATCGCTCAAGGACAAATGGACGAAGAAAGAAAAAAGCAGTTAGCCAAAATGATATAAATCCACTCACATGGGCAGAACACAAAAAGAATATGAAAAAAATCATGCTAGAAATGATGAAAGAAGGTGGAAAGGATATCAACGAAATATTAGATATGCCTTTCTCTTTTTTTATGGAATTAGTAGATGAAGATAATCAGAAAAACGTTAAGCATACTGAGAGTATGTTAGATGCCTTCATGTAGTGCTTAAAGAAAGGAGGTAAGCTATGGCTGGAGAAATAAAAGGTTTGCAAGTCGACGTTAGTATGGACACCTCCAAATTTGAAAAAGGTTATTCACAAATAAAACGTTCGATGAGTACGTTTAACAGTGCTTTGAAGAACACTCGTAACGAAATTAAATACGGTGAAAAATCACAGAAAAGTTACAAGAACCATATGGACACTTTAAAGACTTCAATTGCTAAAAGTGAAACAAATGTAAAACAATTATCTAAAGCATATGAAGGATTAAGTGAAGAACAAAAACGTGGCGTTAAAGGTCACCAATTCATCTCTCAAATGGCTAAAGAAGAAGACCAAATGAGGCGTTTGAAAAACGAACTACAAAGCACTCAACTCACTTATGGTGAAACGTATACTGCTATGGGTAAGATTGGTCAATCATTTAAGAGTGTTGGGGCTGGTATGCAAAATGTAGGCTCACAAATGCAAAACGTCGGACGTAACCTTTCCAATAGTATTACTAAGCCAGCATTGATAGCTGGGACAGCAATGGCAGGTATTACAGCTAAACTTGGGTTTGATAGATTAGTTGGTTTAGATACTGCTAAGGCTAAGCTAGAAGGTCTAGGCTATTCAACTAAAGATGTCGGACGTATTACTGATCAAGTCACAAACGCTATAAAAGGCGGTATGACTACAATGGCTGAAGGTACTGACGTTGCAGCGGGTGCATTAGCTGCTGGTGTTAAAGAAGGTAAAGAACTAGAAAAGTATATAAAGCTAGTTGGTGATGCTGCAGTCGGTAGTAATAGACCAGTTGCAGATATGGCACAAATATTTAACCGAGTACAAGGTCAAGGTAAGTTAATGACACAAGAGTTAAATATGGTTGAAGAAGGTATGCCAGGATTTTCTAACGCAATGGCTGAACATATGGGCGTTTCTTACGAGGCGTTTCGTGAAATGGTTACGGAAGGTAAAGTAACTTCAAAAGACTTCCTAACTGTAATGGATGACTTTGCTGGTGGTATGGCTGGTGCTTATAGTAAGTCTTGGAAAGGTATGATACAAAACAGCAAGGCTTATATAGGTATATTAGGGGAAAGTATGCTGAAAGGTGTATTCCCTAAAGCGAAAGAGTCATTATATGAATTTACCCAACTTATGCAATCTAAACAAGCTAAAAAATGGGCTGAAGATATAGGCAAAAGTTTATCCAGTGCTTTTAGTGTTATATCAAATGCTATAAGTGGAACAATAAACTGGTGGAAAGACTTAGACAAAAACACTCAAAATACGTTGGGTGGTATCGTTAAATGGCTTGCAATCACTTTGGTTACTGTAGGGCCACTACTCACGATATTTGGTAAATTAGTCACTGTAACAGGTGGTATGTTTGCAACATTCGGGGCGTTAGCTGGTTCTCTAGGTAAAATATCATTTATGGCTAAAGAAGCAGGAAGTTTGATGGGCGGTTTACAGGCTGTATTCCCTAAACTAGCAACATCAATAAGTGTTATGACAGGTCCAGTTGGTTGGATAACTGCAGGGGTTGTAGCATTAGGTATAGCCTTTGTTGTAGCTTATAAAAAGTCAGAAACGTTTAGAAATATTGTTAATAATGCTTTGAATGGCGTTAAAACAGCCTTTGATAAAGTTAAAGATGCAGTTCTTGGTATATTTAACATTTTTAAAGGTAACGAAGGTAGAGGCATGAGTATGCTATCTCGTGTTATGCCTGCAGAACAAGTTCACAGAATCATTTTGGCAGCAAATAGTATAAAACAAGTATTTTTCCAAGTAGTTAATGCTGTTAAAACGTTCGCAATGCAAATTGGACAAATGTTATCTAAATTCTGGAAAGAAAATGGCGCAGAAATAACGGAAGCTGTTCAAAAGGTTGGCAGTGTCATTTCAACTGTTTTCAGATTCATTTGGGGTAGCATAATCAAACCAATTATGAATTTAATATGGAATATCATGAAATTATTATGGCCAGCTATCAAATTACTAATTGTTGATACGTGGAATAATATTAAAAACATCATTAAAGGCGCTTTAGACGTTATTATGGGTGTTATAAAGATATTCAGTGGTTTATTCACAGGAAATTGGAAGGGTATGTGGCAAGGCGTTAAACAAGCAACTGGAGGGGCTTTAAAACTTATTTGGGCTGCTGTTCAGTTATGGTTTATAGGTAAAATATTAAAAGTTGTTAGATTGTTTGGAGGACTATTTAAAGGTGCTATTAATGGCATATGGAAAGTCATTAGAGGCATATTTAATAAATCACTTGGTGCTATATTCAGAACAACAAAAAATATATTTACTAACATATTCAAGACAACTAAAACTATATTTACAAACGTTAAAAACTTCTTATTCAACATTTGGAGTAACATAAGAAATGGTGTAACAAGTAGAGCCACAGCTTTATGGAATGGCGTTCGTAAAACATGGTATAACTTACGAAAAGGTACGTCGTCTATATTTGCAGCTGTTCGAAACTTTGCGTTTAAAATATGGACAAGTATTAAAAATAAAATCGTAAGTCTTGCACAGTCTATTTGGAATAATGTTCGTAATAAATTCAGTGGCATGTACAAAACAGTACGATCAATATTCAGTAATGTATTTAACTTCTCTCGTAAGATATGGACGACTATACGAAACACTATTCGAAATCTTGCACAATCTATTTGGACGAATGTTAAAAATAAATTTACTGGCATGTTCAATAGTGTTAAGAAGATATTAACGAATTTATTCAACACTGCTCGTAACATATTCACAAACATCAAAAATAGAGTAACAAGTATTGCTAACGTTGCTAAAGATAATGTTGTGAATGGATTTAAGGCAATGTATGACAAAGGGAAGTCTTGGATAGATAAACTTAAAAACTTCTTAGGCGATTCGATATCAGGATTCAAAAAAGTAGCCACTAATTTAGGTAAAGGTGTTGCCAATGGTGCTATTAAAGGTTTAAATGGCATGATTAAAGGGATAAATGCTTTATCAAATAAAATCATGGGCAAAAAATTAATTAAACCAGAAAAAATTCCTGAACTATCAACTGGTACTGGTGTACAAGTAGATAATAACGGTTTACTTAAACGTTCTACTAAAGCTGTTGTGAATGATAAAGGACCTGGAAATGGTAAAGGTCCTAATGGTCATAAAGAGCTTATATATAGACGTGGCGGCAAGATAGAACAACCAGTAGGCAATAACAAGAAAGTTAGCTTAAGACGTGGAGATGGCGTTATAAATGGCGCTCAAAGCCAATCATTAATCCCACATCTATCAACTGGTACAGTAATGGATAGATTATTCGGTTCAGGTGCTAAAAGTAGCAACAAGAAACCTAAAGATAAGAAGAAATGGTACGAAAAAACTGGAGATAACATCGGTAAGGCTTGGGATAGTACAAAGGACGCTGGTAAGAAAGTTGCAGAAACAACTTCTAAAGGTGTTAAGTCGGTTATGAAAGGTATAGGCGACGTTTGGGACTACGCAAGTAATCCCAAAAAACTCATAGACAAAGTAATGGGTGGTTTAGGTATTAACTTTGATGGTATCGGTGGAGTTATGGGTAACTTCATTAAATGGGGCGCTAAGAAATTAAAAGAAGGTATGGTTGACCTTGTAACAGGTTGGTTTGAAGATGAAAGTGGTGGCGGTGACGGTTCGTCATTCACTAAATTTGGTATTACTACTCCATACAGTCCGAATAAAGCTGTGCCTGGTTATCCAACAGCGTTTAACGGTGGTCGTCACTACGGTATTGACTACGGTACGCCAAGTGGTACAACTATTAAAGCTCCAACATCAGGTACTGTATCTAAACTTCATAACCAAGGTGGCGGTTTAGTTGCTAGATTATTAAGTGGTAAGTTTACGCAATTCTTTATGCACTTATCCGACATTATGAAAACAGGTAGAGTAAAACAAGGTGATAATTTCGCTAAAACAGGTAACAGTGGTCAATGGACAACTGGTCCACACTTACATTACCAAGTTGAAAAAGGTAAATCCGCAGACATCACAAATAAAAACACGATGGACCCAGCTAAATTCTTAGCAGGTAAAGGTGGAGGAAGTAAATCAGCTAGTAAATGGCGTAATGATATAGTTCGTGCTGCCAGTTCTATGAAAGCAAAAATATCAGGTGGAGATATCAGAGATATTATTAGACTTATTGAAACTGAGTCTGGTGGTAGACCGGGCGTTACTCAAGGTATAAAAGATATAAACAGCGGAGGAAACGAAGCACGAGGTTTACTTCAATACACGCCAGGTACATTTGCTGGATATGCAGCTAAGGGTAGTAAGAATATCCTTAATGGGTATCATCAATTAAAAGCGTTCTTTAATAATAGTAATTGGCGTAGAGATTTAAACGCTTGGAAAGCAAGAATGGCAAGAGGTGCTACTGGTTGGGGACCAACTGGAAGTAAAAGAGGTTACGCTACTGGTGGCTTAATCAATGCTAATGGTTTATATAACCTTGCTGAAGATGGGCATCCTGAGTTTGTTATTCCGACTGATCCTAAACGACAATCAGATGCTATGAAACTACTTGCTATTGCTTCGCAACGTATTGAAGGTAACAAGAAGAATAAGCGTCCTAATCAAATGAGAACACCTTCTCCAACAGCAAGTAATAATAACGCTGAAACGCTTAGTATGTTAGCTAAAATGGTTGAACAACAACAAGAACAAATCAATATCTTAACTAAGATTGCGTTAAGTAATCAAGATATCGCAGATAAACCAGTAATGAGTGAAAGAGACATATCTAAAGCACAAGGTAGACGTTCTCAAATGATGTCATATAACTTAGGAGGTGCTTTCTAATTGAAAAATAAAAAAGTTCGTATATTTGATAACGAACAAGATTATTATTTAACAGACATAAAAGGATTGAAGTTTTTAGATTTCGAAGTAGAAGATGTTGATGCTCGTGTTAATGCTACTGAAATACAGGGTATGGATGGCGTATTAATGTCTCCTTTTTCATTCGGTCCATTTAATTTAAAATTGCGTTTCTTTTATAGAGGTACTGATTCTAAAGACTACAGGTTAATGAAACAAAAATTAAGGGGTATGCTATTCAAGCGTACTCCTTATTTTATTAATCATTCTGATATGCCAGGTATTAAATACGCAGTATATTGTGAAGAAAACGCAATAACAGACATAGCGCATAAATACGGTGAATTTGAAATCACCTTTGTTGTTTATAAAGGCTATTCAGAATCATTATATGAGACTAATCAATATGATAAAACGTCTGATAAATGGCAATTTGGCAATGGTTTGTTAGTAAATGATGATATCAAGTATAAGCACAATGCAACAAGCTTTAGAATATTCAATGGCTCATCTGATACGATTGCACCATTTCCTCATAGGCATAAACTTGTTATTAAAGTTAATATCAATGCACCTAATGGCTTTAAATTAATCAATCGTACTACTGGTGATGTGTTTGAGTATAAGAAAGCTATTAAATCTAATCAACAACTGATTATTAACGGTGTATACCCTACAATCAACGATAAGCGTGTAGGCATAAATACAAACCATGAATGGCTATCACTTGCACCTGGATATAATGATATTGAAATAACAGGAACGGATATAACACAATCGACTGTTGAATTTATATTCCCATTCATATATAGGTAGGTGACAATATGGACAACTTAATATTAACTAATCCAAGTAGAACCGTTGCTGAAGTCTTAATCGACTTTGACCTTAGTTCTTTTAAATATGAAAACGAAGATAACAACAGTCGGTCAATATCATTAACAGCTTTCAAAACAAATCTAAATTCTGATATTTACGATATGGTTCAAAATGAAGCTATTTTATTATTCAGAGGTCAAGAATACGTTATTAAAACAACTGATCCAAAAAGCGATAACATTACATTAATGAATGATATAACAGCACATCACATTATGTATGAGTTCCAAAATCACTACATTGATAAAGATTTAGAAAGTGAAGAAATGAATAACGAAGATGATGAAGAATTACCAACGCCAACATGGACGTTAAAACAGTATTTAGACTTTGGTTTCAAAGGAAACAAATTAGGTTACAAATATAAAATTATCGGCACATTTGATAAACGAATTGCTATTGATGAAGTTGGTGATAAAAATGGTATAGAGTTCCTAGTTGAAGGTTCTGAACTATTTGGATATACCTTCTATGCAGATAATAAAACTATTTTTATTTGTGATGATGATACTTCACACAAAGTAACTGATGTTGAGTTGATTGGTGGTTATAACGTCGATGAGGCTAGTGTATCTATTAATACACAAGAACAAAAAACGTATATTAGAGGATTTGGCAAGAAGAAAACGAAATCAGAAACAAAGAACTATAACCCTATCAAACCACCAAATTTAACGTATAACGGTACTTTCGTTAAAGAAGGTACTTGGTATACAGAAAGAGTTGGCAACTCATTTACGAAACAGATTAACTGTAAATGGGGTAACGAAACACTAACGTGGACAATTAAAAAAGGTTCGTTAGGTGGCATGGTTAGAGTGTATTTAGATAATGAAATAATAGGTAATTACAATTCATACAGTCGAACAACGACAACAGAACAAATTATCATTGCTAGAAACTTAACTAAAGGCAATCATACATTCAAAGTTGAGTTTATTGGTCCTGTCAGTAATGTGGATTATAAGAACAAAAAACCTCGTATGTATGTAGGTACTGAAAAATCAACAACATTAAATCTAACAGCAGTATTAAAAGGAACCGATTTATATCATGTAACCGATGAGTATTATTCACCTTACTATGATAAAGATAACCCTAAAGTAGCACCAACATTGTATGACGATAATATATTAGATAAAACAGAGCTTAGAAAACGCCTAATTGAAGAATTGAACGATGAACCAGTGGTCGAGTTATCAACAAATTATTTAGATACGGAACCTATACATGAACGTGAAATGGTTTACTTCAAACACAATGGTCTAGGCTTCGATACGATGTTAAAAGTAGTTAAAATAACTGAATCACATCCGTTGTTAAATTTACCAGTAGAGGTTGATTTTAGTAATAAGAAAACAGACATTATCAAGATACAACAAGCGATTAATAAACGTATTAAAAATGTAGATAAACAAATCAAGTCGGGTAATCTTGGAGGCTCGACTATTTCTTTACCAAAATTAGCGAGTGATTCGTTTGGGAGCGTGTTAGTTAATGAATGAACCTACAGAATTTAAATATCCATTAGACGAATACGGAGAACCATACTTTGCTGGTAGTCACGTAAATGCTATACAAGGTATGGAAAGTATCAAAGAGGATATAGAAAACGTAAACATAAAAGCTGATAGAGCAGAAAGAAATATAAAAATAGTTGATGAAAATAATCACAACTTAGAAGATTCTTTCAAGGATTTTATAGGTGTTACAAACTGGACATCATACGCTAACAATGTAGCTCCTGGTGTTCAAACTGATTCTATGTATGCTAGTAGTGACGGTCTTAAATGTGAAGTCAAAGAAGTAAGAATAGGCGTTACAGGATTAACACCAATAGTTAGATATAAAACAATCACATATAATCTAAGGAACTTCGTACTGGGTGAACAAGTTGCGCAATTACCAGTTGGTTTCATGACTAAGGCACACATATTTCCAGCCTATGGTAACGGTAATATGGGCGCTTACAGAATAGAAGTTACTAAGTCGGGCGCTATGACGATACATGGTGGTTTGAATGATAAAAATTTACCTACAAGTAGTTATTGGGTTTACGGTCAATACACTTGGATTGAATAAGGAGGGCGACAAATGAATTTTAATTTACCCATAGAAATCGGGCAAAAGTTCAGAAAAATGATAATAGAAAATTTTAGATCAATCGACTACGCTTATCGTAATTTATCTGATGTTATATATAAACATAAGAATTTAGATAAACACGCACATGATGCCAGTCAGATAGATTATGCTAATACAAGTGTAGATAAACATTTAAAATATCAAAATAGACGTATATCAAAATTAGTCTTAGGACATAATGGTGATGGTATTCAAGAATTAACAGATAGTCGTGTTGCAATAGACGGTGAACCTTTTAATGTGTTATCTGAACGTTTGTATCACGATTTTAATAAAATCAATAAAACAATGGAAGATAACTACAATTCATTAAATAAAAAAATAGAACGTATTATCAACGTGAATGATTATGGTGCAGACCCAACAGGTGAAAAGGATAGTACAGAGGCATTTAAAAAAGCCTTTGCTAATGGTGGTAAGCATGTTCATATGACAGAAGGTATTTATATCGTAACTGGTTTAAAACTACCTAACAACACTATTTTAAGTGGGGAAGGTAAAACATCTACTACTATCAAATTATCTGATGACGCACCTAACGATGCTATTGTTGTGACGAACTTAGATATGAGTGGTAATGCTGAAAATATAGGAATAGAAGGCTTTAAAGTAGATGGAAATAGAACTAGACAAGGTGGAGAATTAAAGCCTGCTGGTGGTTCATTATCAAGTGGTGTACGCTTCGCTGGCGTTAAAAACAGCTTTATGAAGAGTATTAAAACAGTTGATACTTTACTACATGGTATAGATATCACATATGCTAGTGATGTTTATTCATATGCTGGCGACGGTGTAAGAGTATCAAGAGAATTAGAATCAGAATATGTATGGATAGATGATTGTGAAGTAACGCGATTTGGTGATGATGGTATCACAACACACCATTCAAGATATTTATACATTAGTAACTGTTATGCTCACCGTCCATTCAAAAAAGGTGGTGGAAATAATAACGGTATTGAAGTTGATGACGCTTCACAATATGTTTTCTTAAATAACAATAGAACAGAAGAAAACTTTGGCGGTTTAGAAATCAAAGGACATGAGCCAACAAGTGCAGCATCTCATGTATTTGTTAATCAACATATGTCTATTAATGATAACCGTTCTTATAACATTAGACATATTGGTCACCATGTTGCTAAAGATGTTAAAAGTAAAACAGCAGAAGATATTGTAATTAATAATTCAGTAGCAGTAACACCATATAAAAATGAGGTTTATCCAGGTTCAACACCGAGAGCGATGGTTATTTCAGCATATCGAAACGTACAAATTAATAACTTTACAGCAATTGGTGATGGCAGATTCCAAGCTGGTATGCCTGCAATAGCTATTCAATACAGGTCAGAAAACGTTACATTTAATGGTTTGAATATTAGAGGATTTAAAAATGCGAGTACTGATGTGCAAATATTTGGTGGAGGAAACAGACCTAAGAAAGTTACAATTAGTAATTTCAACATTATAGATTCATCAGCTAATCAAGGTATCGCAAATGGATCAAGTGTCTATGATACAAAAATTATTGGTGGTAACATGCAAGGGCAAGGCACGGGCACTGCAATATTTAGTTACAACAACAATACAGAAATCATTGGTGTAAATGCTGAAGGTTATACAAACCAAGCTAAGTTAGCAGGACGTTTATATAAAATTATGCCTACTGCTGTAAAAGGTGGTTTATCAGCAGCTTCCACTGGTGCAGGTGCAACTGCTCAACGTTCAGCAGTAATTGCAAGTACTGGTGGTTCTTATGCGCATAGTGACAGAAGTTTTGTTATAGGTTCGGGTGCTGGTTCACATGCTCACGGTTCTCGTAGTGGCGTTATTAACTCTTTGGAGTCAGAAACATTACCAGGCTCATATAGTCAGACAATTGTTAATAGTCGTGGTGTAAAATCACGTGGCGTATATGCTTTCTTAATGGGATATGGTCAAAATGGCGCTAGATATGAAAACACAACAATAGATATGAGTTCAACGAGTGGAAACATTAAAACAAAAGGTAGCGTATCATCTGGACAAAACTTTGGTGACTATGCCGAGTATTTTGAATCACAATCTGGTCAAGAAATACCGAATGGCTATATCGTTACTTTAGATGGTCGTTATATACGTAAAGCGAATGGTAAGGATAAACCTATCGGCGTTATTTCTGGTACTGCTGGTGTTATCTTAGGTGACCAAATGTTCCATCACAAAAATAAATTCTTAAAAGATGAATTTGGTGTAACGCAAACAGAAACCGAACTAAAAGAATGGCAAGATGATGAAGGTAATTGGTATTCAGAAGAAGTAGAAGTACCAATCCCTAACCCTGAATTTGATGAAATAGTAGATGCGTATGTACCACGTTCAGAACGTCCTGAATGGAACGTTGTAGGTTTAGTTGGTCAAGTATTCACACGTATTGATGAAACTGTATCGGTTAATGATTACATTAAACCTCAAAAAGGCATTGGTACAAAAGATAACAACGAAGGTTATTACAGAGTATTAGAAATCACAACACCATACAATATTGAAAAAGGATATGGCGTAGCAGTCGTATTAGTAAAATAAGGAGTGATAATGTGGATAACGGAATAGACAAAAAAGCATTGTTTAAAATGAAAACTGAACCTTATTTAAAACCAATCTCTGATTTAGGGGTTGGTTTTTATAATTTAGATGAAAACACAGCAATACTACAATTCCAATTAACGAATAATAGTGGACCTTTGATGATAAGTGATAACAATGTTAAATCATACGCTTACTTTGAATCAAAAAATGGTAGTGCCTCTGATGTGATTGATTTAGAAATCATAGACAACTATAACGGGATTGTACAAATTACTTTACCAAAAGACTTTTTACAAGCTAGCACAGACACTAAAGTTACGGGTCAAGTGTATATTGGTGTGAATAACATTAGTGGCAAACCCGAATACAACGAAGTAGCAGTATTCAGAGAATTCAACTTCGAAGTCAAAGACGCACTAATTAATAAGATATCCTCATTCACGAAGATTGAATATATTCGTATGTTTAGTCAATTGAAATTAAAGATTGAGCAACAAGTAGTTGATATTCAAGAAGCAATCGCTAATGGTGCTGATTATGTAGCAGAGATGCAGTCAGTATTACAAAGGGGTATCGAAACACTTAACGCTATTGTTTCTGATGGTAAAACAGATATTCAAACATTTATTACTCAAGCTAAATCAGATCTAGATAGCACAAAAGATGATGCTATCGATGATATTACTTCAATATCTAATAATGCTAAAACAAGTGTTACAGAAACTGCTGATGGCGTAATTAAAAATATTAATAATATATCAAATGACGCTACAGAACATATAGATGGTAAAGTTGACGAGTTTAATGGGCTACTCGAAACAGAGGGGTTCTTAACACCAGAAGAATTAGGTAATCAATTAGATGAATTGGAATGGCAGAAGTATAAATTTGTTGAAGATAGTGGCGTTTTACAAAGTATTAGTTTAGCAAATAATTTAGAAGCATTACATTCGTTAAAAACTGGATTATATTATCGTACAGCCGTACCAATCGATAATTATAACCCGTCTTCTAAAGCAGGATTTTTACAAGTTGTTGAAAGTGGTAGCGTTAAACATATTTTATTCAGACCTTATAACAGCAAAAGACAATTCTTAAAAAGGTTTTATAACTCTTGGAGCGACTGGGAAGAAGTTGGCAATAACCAATACGACACAGGTTGGGTAACATTTGATTTAATCAATGGTGCTTTAAGTAATACTGCATATAAAGGTGAAACTGATGTTGGTTTTGATTGTGCATATAGAACTATCACAAATGGTAGTGAAGTTACTAAAAAGCTAAGAATTAACGGTACTAATTTAACACCTAACCAAATCATCGCTCAATTGCCATCTAATTTTGCTAAAGAAACTCAAGCCTTTCCATTACGTGTCCCTAATTCATCTGCAGGTGGTTATATCGTAATTAGGCCGAGTGGGAGAGTTAACTTTTATATATCCGGTGATAGTTCTAATTGGACTGAAACGGGTTATGCATACGGGGAATGTACTTGGCACGATTAATTAAAGGAGGGATAAAATGAAAGTAGTTTACTTATATGATGGCACACCTTATCTAGTTTATAAAAATGAAGAAGGAGAATATCAATATCCCAATGATGAGTGGACAGAAGTTTCACCACCAGAAGGAATATACAGTCCATTCTACTTTAATGGTAATGAGTGGATAGGTACAAGTAAAGAAGAATGGGAACTTAATAATATTACAGATCCAACTCCAAACGATTTAAAATTAATGGTTTCAAATTTACAAAAGCAACTTGTGATGTCTAATTTGAATATGTCTAAGATGTCGCAAGTGAATATGACACAGACAAACGATATTAAAGAATTAAAAGAACAATTAGCAAATGTTGTATTAGAACTTACTAAACTTAAAAATGGGAGTGTTGAATAATGTGGCCAACTTATAAAGATATAGAATATTTCTACAAAGCATTTTGTTATACAGACGAGGATATTGCAGATTTTACTTCATGGGGTGTATTAACACCAGAAGAATATGAACGTATGACAGGCAAACCTTATACACAAGACACTGATTAATTTCAGTGTCTTTTTTATATAAATAAATTACAGAGAGTGGGTGTCATATGAATGAAAAAGAGGGATTGAAAATAGAAGGTGTTATTGCCAGTCTATGCTTATTTGGTCTAGGTCTTTTAACCAGTGAAAGAGGCATGTTCTGGATAGTGGAAAGTAGTACAGTCGTTAAAGATTCCGATTTATATTTAGCTTTACATCAAATTTTCCCATTAAGTATATGGGGTGTATTTTTCTTCTTAGGTGGCGTTTGTTTGATATTAGGTAGTGTCTTTTTACCGACTATTAAACATTCTAATAAAGCAGCTATTTTCATTATGATTGGTGGTTTAATATCATCAATATTCTATTTCATCATGTCAACGGTCGGTGTTTATAATGCTTTGAATTGGCTAACTTGGGTTCAATATCTAACGTTTTGGGCGATAACAGGTAGCCTTGCTTTTATAGGAGGTAGTTATTTATGGCAAAAGAAGAAATAAGTTATTACGTACCACGCCATGAATTTGAAAGAACTAAAGGCAGACTACACCAAAGAATAAATGAAGTAGATCAAAAACATGATGATAAAAACCACAGTTTAGAAATCGCAGTTGTGGCCATGACTGAAATTAACAAGCAAATGGTCGAAGGCAACAAGGATATTAAGGTAGAGCTCGTTAAGCTAAATGGCACAATGTCTAAACAGAATGATGAGATAAAAGATATTAAGTATAAAACTGAAAAGAATACAGAAGATATTGAAGAAAGCAAAGAAGATTTAAAAATATATAAAGAAGAAGTTAAGAAAAGACAAAAGGACAATACCACCCTTTTTAAATGGTTCTTAGGTCTATTAATGGGCGGTGGTGGCTTAGTACCATTCATCGGATTGTTCTTTAAATAATAAGGAGTGATTAATAAATGAAAAATTTCTTAGGTATTAATTGGGAAGTACGAGCAAGTAATCCACACTTTTGGTTCAAAATATTCTTATCAATCGCAGTACCAATCGGCACATACTTTGGTGTGACAGGTAAGGATATTACAAGTTGGAACGCACTATTCACGATAATCGGACAAGCGATATCTAATCCGTATGTATTAGCAATGGTTGTTGTATCTTTTTATAACTCGATCATTGATGATACATCGGAAGGGATAACAGATTCAGAAATGGCAAGACAGTATAAAAAACCAAATGATATTAAACCAAGAAAGTCGGCTAAATAGTTGGCTTTTTATTATGAAAAGGAGTGTTTTAAATGGCTAAGACACAAGAGCAAATAGAAGCAAGATTGAAAGCATATGCTAAAGGTAACGTAGATAGTCCGTATCGTATCAAGAAGCCAACAAGTTATGATGCTAGATTTGGTAAAATGGAAGTTGGAGCAATCGATGCTGACGCTCATTTTCATGCACAATGCCAAGATTTAATTATTGATTATGTATTATGGCTTACGGATAACAAAATGCGTGTAGCAGGAGATGCTAAACAGACTCTTGATAGTCGAATGAATAAATTTCCTGCAGGATATAAAATAGTGCCTAACAAACCAGAAACTGTACCTAAAACTGGTTGGATAGCAGTATATACTACTGGTAGTTATGCTCAATTCGGACATATTGGTATTGTGAACAACCCAGGTAATACAACTAAGTTTCAAATATTAGAGCAAAACTGGAATGGCTTAGCTAACAAAAAGCCACAGTTGCGTTGGGATAACTATTATGGATTAACACATTTTATTACTGTGCCATATACTGAAAGTAAGAAGAAGCCAGTTAAGAAAGAAACTGCTAAGAAACCAGCAGCAACTAAGAAAAAAACATTTAAACTTAAATATAATCGTGATGAAGTAACAGGTTACAAATTACCTAAACGTGGTTATAAACCAAAAGGCGTAGTTATACACAACGATGCGTCTAGTCTTACTGCTGAACAGTGGCGTAACGCATTAGTAAACGCACCATTAAGCACATTAGAGCGTGGTATAGCGCATTCTTACATTAGTAATGGTTATGTATATCAAGCGTTGCCTGAGGGTCGTGTAGCGTGGCATACAGCCAATAATGAAGGTAATAAAAACTATTATGGCATTGAAGTATGTCAGTCTATGAGAGCGACAGATAAACAATTCCTAGAGAATGAACAACAAGCATTCCAAGAAGCAGCGAGAATGTTGAAGAAGTGGAAGTTACCAGTTAATCGTAATACAGTCAGACTGCATAATGAATTTTCAGCGACTGAATGTCCACATAGATCAATGGCACTTCATGCTGGTTACAAGTCATCAATGAGAGCGCCACAAGCTGTTGTTAATAAAACGAAAGATTATTTCATCAGTCAGATTAAAGCATACTATAATGGTAAAATACCAACAGGCTCAACTGTTTCATCAAGCAAGCCAACTACAAGTACAACGAATAACACACCATCAGGCTGGAAAACGAATTCTTGGGGAATTTTATATAAAGCAGAACATGCTTCATTTACACCAACAGTAGATTTCATATATACACGTTCAGTTGGACCAAGTAGACAAAACCCAATAGCAGGTCAATTGTATAGAGGTCAAACGATTAACTATTCAGAAGTACAGAAGTTTGACGGTCACGTATGGGTATCATGGAATACTAACGCAGGTATAATTGTTTATATGCCGATTAGAACATGGAACGCTCAAACAGGTAAAATGGGACCATTCTGGGGCGTGATTAAGTAGATTACTACAACAAAATATAGTATAATATATATACTGCTAGACTTGATTACCATAAGTTAAGTCGTCATTACTATATTATAAAACCCTACTTAGCGGAAACTAGGTAGGGTGTTTTTTTATTTGTACAAGTGTCAAACACGTGTCAAATTAGTTATAAATAATGACACTTCGTTACAAAGTTAAACGTCTACAAACGTTGTATTTACAGTGTTTTACTACTACTTACATAATCATTAAAAGGACGCCGTCTCCATATTCCACCCCATGTATGACGGGGTTTCAAGCTAGCAAGTGTCAAAAAAGTGTCAAGAGAATAATTCTCTAACACGTTGACCTTGCTCTTTTTTATGTTCATCAAGTAAATGTGAATAAGTGTCAAGTGTCTGTGATATTGTTGCGTGTCCTAATCGTTTACTAATATATTCAACAGGGATAGATTTACTTAATAAATATGAAGTGTGTGTATGCCTTAAAGCATAAGGTGTGATTGTGTCATCATCTAACTCAATTTGCTTTTTAGCATAGTTAAATGATTTTATGATAGCATTGTGTGATACGTGAAACAATTTACCATCAGTTCTAAGTGGTAATTTAGATAATTTTGTATTGATCAGTAATATATCTTTTTGGTTAACTTCAACATCTCTTTTAGAATTCTTAGTTTTTGTACCAGGTAAATGTATGATACCTTTAGCTTTATTTAAATCCTTTTTAGTCATACCAATTAAATCGCTAAATCTAGCACCTGTAATAGCAAGTAAATATAAAAATATATAACTTTGCTCATTTCTTGTTTTAAAATACTCAATCATATCTAAATATTGTTGTATGGTCATATACTTATTATCTTCATTTTTAGCTGCTTTAGTCCCATTTAACTCAATTTTATAAGTTGGGTCTTTCCTCAAATAACCATCGTATACTGCATCTCTAATACAAGGCGCAATACAACCATGTACTTTCCTAACCGTTTCTGTAGTTCTACCCTTTCCATATTCATTCAAGAATTTTTGATATTCAGAACGTGTTATATTTTTAACTAACATATAATCTCCAAAGTGTTCTTTAAATAAATTAAGCGACCTTTCATACCAATAATACTGTTTCGGTGCAACTTTCTTTTTGTTTTTAATCACAAGCCAATCATTGTAATAATCTTCAAACGTTTTATTATCTTCAATCATATTACCATCTTCTAAATCCCTAATTAATTGTTGGGCTGCATATGTTGCCTCCGCCTTAGTTTTAAAGCCAGATTTACGTTTTTTACCTGATTTAAAAGATTTGTCTTTCACATCATATTGCCAAGAAACAGACGTTTTGTTTTTTCGTTTTGTAACTGTAAATGATGCCATGTTTACTCCTCCTTATAATAAAACCTCACGTATTAGGTGAGGTAGTTTAGTTATTCAATTTCAGAATCCGTTTCCGCGCTTACAATACCATTTCTAATATCACCCATTGATAAATTCTCGTCAGCAGAAACCATTTCAGTAGCCTCATCATATTGTAAGAACTCAGGAGCTAATTCATTGAAATCTTGAACCATACTATTATATTCGTTCTTACTTACATCAGCTTCATCTGTGTAACCATACTTAGCTAGTGAGTCTCTATAATCTTTATTAGGTAATTGCTTAAGTTGTTCATCTGTAAGTTCTTCAGAATACTCAATAGCAAGTATACCCATTGCGTCAGCTAATTCTGTAGTATCCATATCAGCCTCAGTAATAACGTCAGTGAAACCAGAGTTAAGTTCTTTGCCTAATACTTCATTTTTATATCCAGCGTCAACTTGTGAGTACTCTTCATTGATTGAGTCTAAAGTCATAATTGTATGATATACAATATCTATATTTGCTATCTTAACAGTTTCAGTTAATTCTGAATTATTTTCCTCAAATTCATTAATATCTTTAATGCTACCTAGAGTAGTTTGGAAAGTCTTGGCTGACTTGTAAACAGGATCAGATATAATAGTATCGACTTGTTTAAGATTTTTAGTCTTACCTTCGTATCGTTCAATAGCTTTATCAAAATTACTCAAAACCTCGTCGCTAGTGTCGTTAGAGTTAACAGTATCTACTAATACTTTTGTTAATTTCCGAATTTCTTCTTTTTGAATTTTCTCTTCATCCTCAATTGTCATTGATTTTGTTTCCGTATCCTTATTTGATTCTTCTTTCTTTTCCCCACATGCACCTAATACTAATAAACTTGCGAATAATAAAAATAATAATTTCTTCATTTGATACTCTCCTTTATTTTATATTTATATTAAGCACCACCGAAGTGGTGCTATTTACCTTGTTGTGATTTCATCTTTTTTATATATAACAAAATATCTTCTAATTCATTGTCACTTAGAACACTAACCTCATCAATAATTTTAAGAACAAAAATGTTCTGTTGATGTAGATTTTTATTTTCGAAACCTAAAAGATATTCTGGAGTGACTTTTAGAGCTTTAGCAAAGTCATTAACTTTATTAAAAGGGAACTCACGACTTTCACTTAAATATCTTGAAATGGTTGATTTTGCCATGCCAGTTCTTCTAGCTAATTCACTTAGTGACAAATTGTGGTTATTCATAAGTTTTTTAATTATATTTATAACTTCGCTATTATCTCTCATACACACCAAACTTCCTTACTATTTTATATTTTACTTTTGTTGTGATTTTAAGAACTTCACATATTCTAATACTTTTTGCATTTCGTCTTCGTCTAGGTCGCTTACTTCACCATCAAGATGTGCTGCGATCGTAGTTGGCTGATATTCTTCTTTTTCCTTATCGTCCCAACCCATTAAGTAAGAAGGGGATACATCCAAAACTTTTGCTAATGGTTCAATAACATCATATGGCATGTTTTCTATTTCGTTTTTTTCGTATCTATATATAGTAGCTCTATTTTTGTTTATGAGTTCAGCAAGTCTGTCAACGCTCATCCCGAGTTCTTTTCTTCTCATCTTGATTCTTTGACCTATATTCATGATTTCTTACCTCCTTTATCTATAATTCGATTATATAACATGTGTCGCACATATGCAACAAATAAAGCTAAAAAATATTTTTTTCGCACAAAATGCGATTTAAGTGTTGCAATCTAATTTTTGTCATGTTATAGTTTTTGTAGTCGCATAACAAGCGACAATGAATTGAGGTGAGATTATGCTAAACGCAAACAAGTTAAACGGAAAAATCATTGAAAATGGTTTGGACAAAACGACTGTTGCTGAAATGATGGGTATACATAGAAGTACCCTTCATAGAAAAATTAACAACGAAGGAGATAAACTTTCGGTTAAAGAAGCAAATGAGTTGGTTAAGATTTTGAAGTTGAGTTCAGAAGACGCAATGAGTATTTTTTTTGCAAATTAAGTCGCATATCATGCGAAAATAAGGAGGAAATGCAATGAACGAATTAAAAAGTACAGATAACATTTCTAGCATGTTCAATATTCAAGAGAAAGAAAACGGAGAAATAGTAATTAGTGCTAGAGAATTACACAAAGCGTTAAAAGTTAAAACAAGATTCAGTTTGTGGGTTACTCAAAATTTCAAGATGTTTAAAGAGAATACCGATTATACAAGTGTAGTTTCAACTACGGTTGTAAATAACGGAGCATTAAGAGATTTGCAAGATTACGCTTTGACATTAGATATGGCAAAACACATATCGATGATGACAGGTACTGATAAAGGATACGAAGCAAGACAATATTTCATTCAAATTGAAAAAGCATGGAATAGTCCTGAAATGATAATGCAACGAGCATTAAAGATTGCAAACAACACAAACAAACAATTGCAGCTACAAATTGAACGTGACAAACCGAAAGTATTATTCGCTGATTCAGTAGCAGGTAGCACGAGTTCTATTCTAGTAGGAGAGTTAGCAAAGTTACTTAAACAAAACGGTGTAGACATTGGACAAAACAGATTATTCGAATGGTTAAGAGATAACGGTTATCTCATTAAACAAAAAGGTGAGAATTACAACTTACCAACACAAAGAAGTGCTGATTTGGAAATCATGGATATCAAAAAGAGAACGATAAATAACCCAGACGGTTCAAGTCAAATTACAAGAACAACAAAGATTACTGGAAAAGGGCAACAATATTTCATTAATAAATTTCTTAATGATAAGGAGTGATTAACATGGAATTCATAGGCTTTGCAGATGTGAAAGAATTCAAAAAAATTAGTGGAATATCTGAGAACGATCTAGAAAGAAAAGTTTTCGCTAATAAAGGTTTCCAAGAAAAATGTATGTATCGATTCGGTAATGGAAACAAGCGTTACATCAAAGTGAAACCAGCTATTGAATATATAGCAGATAACATTATGAAAAATGAAACCGAACTATAAGGAGGAAACTAAATGAGATACACAGCAACTCTGATGAGTGAATTTGTTATAGCACTAATCGCAATATGGATATTCGACAATATTTTCTTAGCAGGACTGATAACAGTAATGGCAACATTCCTTGTATATCACGTATGGGATTCATTCTTCAACATGATTGAGGACGAAAAAAAGAACCTTAGGGCCAACTAAGGTTCGAGCTTTAATAAAAATATACAACTTAACAATACAACTAAATATAGGAGGACGTCAAGTATGGATAGAACAAGACTTGCAAATATAGCTGCTGATATAACGTTAAAACGTTTCTTTACAGATACTGATGTGAGGGTTATATCACGAAATTTTGAGAACGGAGATTATGCTGTACTAATCAAGCATGTAGACCCAAGATACGAATACGGTTACGAGTACATGGGCATATACAATTTCAACTCAGTAGAAGTTGCAAAGGAACGACACAAAATAATGCTAGAAGTTATGGCTGGAGAAAGGTTGATTCCAGATGAATGAAAGTATCGAAGTAACTTACTACATTAAAACACTTGAAGGACTATTTCTAACAAATATCCCTAAAGAGCCTTCAGATGCCACATATCACGCAAGTAGACCTCGTGAATACAATGGCTTAGAAAATGTAAATGTGGACTGGGAAAAGCATCTAGTGGTCGTTATAGAGACGATTACACATAAGAAGTATAAAACAGTAAGTCCGTCAGAATTGGAGGTAATTGAAAGTGACTGAAAATTTATTCGATAAACTAAATAAAATTAATGTAAACGAACATGTTGAAAAGAAAAACGGGTTAAGTTATCTGTCTTGGTCATGGGCGCACCAACAACTTAAATCAATTGATCCAGATTATAAAGTGGAAACTCATACATTCCCACATCCAGATATACAGAATGAACAAGTATTTGTACCTTATCTTGCTACACCAGAAGGATATTTTGTACAAGTATCAGTAACTATTAAAGGTAAAACTGAAACTGAATTATTACCAGTATTAGATTTTAAAAACAAATCGTTACCTAGAGGGTCAGCTACAACATTTGACATTAACAAAGCACATAAACGTTGTTTTGTTAAAGCAGCAGCTTTACATGGATTAGGACTCTACATCTATAACGGCGAGGTTATGCCTGAACAACCTAAAGCTAAACCAGAACACATTAAAAACTTGAAAGAAAAGATAGCACAAGCAGTTGAAATTGGTGGCGATGATGCATCAGAACAAAAAGTAATGCAATGGTTAAGAATAAGCGATTACGACACTGTAACGGAGGCACAAATCAATCCAATGATTAAGCGATTGAATGAACTTATCGAGAGTAAGAGAGGTGGGAAGTGATGGCTAGTAAGTTGTTAATTGATGACTATCCTATACAAGTTTTACCTAAACTCGCTATAGAAATCGGTCTGAACGAAGCGATTATATTACAACAAATTCATTACTGGTTAAATCAAAGTAATCACAATCATGATGGTAAGAAGTGGATATATAACACTTATGATGACTGGAATAAACAATTTCCATTTTGGTCAGTAATGACAATAAGGAGAGCTATAAATAGTTTGGAGAAACAGAATTTGATATTAATCGCTAATTATAACAAAGCAGGTTTTGATAAAACTAGGTGGTATTCGATTAATTATCCAGTAGTTGAATCAGTGAACAGACGATGTGTTCAAAATGAACAGACGATATGTTCAAAAAGAACAGATGGAAGTGTACAAAATGAACAGACCAATACCAGAGACTACACAGAGAATACTACAGAGAATATTAGTATGTCAGATAAATCTGACGCAGCACCTTACAAAACTATTATTGAATATCTTAATAATAAAGTTAATAAGAGATTTAGTTATAAATCAGAATCTAATAGAAAACTAATTAAAGCAAGATTTAATGAAGGATATAAGTTAGAAGACTTTATAAAAGTAATAGATATTAAAACTAATGAATGGATAAATGATGAGAAGATGAAAAGTTATTTACAACCATCAACTTTATTTAGAGGATCTAACTTTGATAAATACCTTAATCAAGAATTACCTGAATTATCAAATGATGAAACAGATAATAGCTTCATTAGTGAATTGATTGGAGGTAGTAATTAATGCCAATGACACAAAGAGAGGCTGCTTTAATTATCAATGAGTTAAACAATGTATACAACATGGGACTTAATGATAAAGCTAATTTAGAAAAAGCAAAGATATGGGTTAATACCTTATCTAAAAGTGGAGATTATGAACCGACACTAAAAAGAGCAAGACAATATATTAGGACCAGTAAATATAAACCAAATATAGCTGATGTCATTGCATATAAACCTAGAGAAATAGAATCGAAAGAAATTCCTTTAGAAGAAACACACGAATGGAAATTAGAAAATGATAAAGAATACGCAAAGAAATGGAATGAGTTGCAAGAAAGAGGTAAGCGTATGTTAGCAGAATGGAGTGCAGACGATGACGAATATTGATCAATTATCTACAGAAGAGTCTGTTATTTCTAACTTAATTACAAATCCTAACTTGCTAATAGATTTTAAATTAAAGCCACACATGTTTAGAAATACTGAATATCAAAAGTTAATCGAATATATATTCGAAACTGGAAAATCAGATATCAATTCTCTTTATTACAAAAGTAGAGAAGATGAGAATTTTATATCAACGAATGAACTAAAGCGATTATACAAATCAGAGGCAACTGCACCAATGTTCTTTATGCAGGACCAGATGAATATGTTGAATAGTTATGTTGTATTTAAGACTAATGAATTGTCAGCAGAATATAACAAGATGCCTAGTAGAGAAAATATGAGCTTATTGTTAGATGAATTACAGAAACTCAATAAGTTATCAATCGATAAAAAGAACCCTACAGATGAGTATATTAAGCAGGTAATGTCTGACACGCTCTCAGACGAGCCTAGAGCGCTTATAACGACAGGTTTTAAGTCTATGGATAGTAAGATATACGGATTTGAAAAAGGGCAATTAAACGTCATTGCAGCACGTCCGAGCTTAGGCAAGACAGCTTTAGCTTTAAACATGATGTGGACGATGGCAACAGAAGGTTATCCTACTACATTCTTTAGTTTAGAAACAACTGGCGATTTGGTTGTACAAAGGATGGTTTCTTCAATAGCTAACGTTGAATTAACAGAACTTAAAAGGTCGAGCAATTTAGGTATAGAAAAAACAGACAAAGTTATGAAAGCCTTAGACCTTATTAAAAAAAGTGGATTAAATATATTTGCTGAAAGTGACTTAACGCCTCAGAGAGTTAGAGAGCAGGCTATGAAACAAACAGATAAACCACAAATTATATTTATAGATTACTTACAACTTATGAAATCAGATATCCCTACAAACGATAGACGAGTTGAAGTCGAAACAATATCTAGAGACTTAAAAAACATTGCGAACGAAACAGGTTCAATTATCGTGCTGTTATCACAACTTAATAGAGGTGTTGAATCTAGGAATGATAAACGTCCTATGATGTCAGATTTAAAAGAATCTGGAGGAATAGAAGCTGATGCCAACATGATCATGATGTTATACAGAGAAGATTACTACGACCGAGAGGCAGTAGACACTTTCACAGGTAAGTCAGAGTTAGAAGTTAATATTTCTAAAAACAAAGATGGAGAAACTGGTGTAATCAAACTAGATTTCTTCAAGAAAACACAGAGGTTTATGGATGTTTAGTGTTGAAGATGCTCTGCTTAGGATGAGAGAACTGTATAAATGTGAAGATGGACCAGCTAAAGAATTGTATAAACATTATGGAATGGCAATAAGAAGGTTGTTAGATAACCAAACCGTCATGATATTCGATGAATACGATGATGTAAAAGATGAAATTTGGAACGAAACACTAAAAATTAAAGACGAAATGGAGAAATGACAAATGAACACATCAATATTAATTGGAAATATTACAAATGATTTAGAGGTAAAACCAGCAGGACAATCACACGTTCTGAAATTCGGATTAGGCGTAAGAGGTAATTTCAAGAAAGATGAAACTAATTTTATTCAAGTTGAGGCTTGGGGAAGAAATGCTGAAAACATAGCGAAATACTTTAAAAAAGGTTCAAAGATTCTAATTCAAGGAGAATTAAAACAGAATCGTTTCGAAGATAAAGACGGTAACAAGCGAGAGAAAGTATATGTAAACGTAGATAAATTTGAGTTCTTGGATTCAAAAGGTAGCAATCAAGGTCAATCAGCACCTAAACAACAAGCAAACGATCCATTCGCTAATTCAGCACCAGATGTATCATCGTCTGATTTACCTTTCTAGGAGTGTTGTAAATGTCAAAAGTGACAAGATACAAACAAAGTAACGGACGTTATTCAGTAGTGGTAGAAAATGTCGATTTAACAGATGACGCCTTACTGCTACTAGATAACGGTTATCCGTTAGATGTAAATATTGAAATACAAGACGGTAAAAAAATAACGGTCAAGCAACGTAAAAAGATATTTGCGCTTGTAAACGACATAGAGGGTCATACAGGACAACCTCGAGACTGGTTAAGGTTAATGTTCCAAGATTACGTAACGATGCTAAAAGGATACTCTAAACGCCTCTCATTGAGTGACTGCACACGTAAGCAAGCTGGGGAATTAATTGATGTGATATTGGAATGGGTTTTTGTAAATGACATACCACTCAATTATAAGACAAGCGACTTGATGAAACAAGACCAAACATTCTTGTATCTAGCTACAGTGCATCGTAAGTGTGTAATTTGTGGAAAATACGGAGAACTAGCACATTATCATGCAGTTGGTAGAGGACGTAACAGACGCAAGATAGATCATACAGATAACAGAGTGTTGGCGTTATGCAGAGAACATCATCAAATGCAGCACGACATGGGCATGGATAGTTTCAACGCTAAATATCACTTAATGGATAGTTGGGTGCAAGTAAACGAAAGACTAAACAAAATGCTAAAGGGTGAGAAAACTGACTGAACATATTATTCAACTTAATTTTACAGACGAAAAAGGTTTCGATGCACCAATGGCATCACCTAGACCTAGATTCAGAAACGCTGGCAAGTTTGTACAGACATATATGCCGACTAATTATACAAAGCATAAAGAATATTTAAGAAGTCAAATGACTGCATTAGGAATAGAAGGACCAATCAAAGTAAGTATCGAGTTCTATTTCCCAATGTTGAAATCATGGAGCAAGAAAAAGCAAGCAGCCAGTGTACTCACTTATAAAGTAACGAAACCAGATATAGATAATTTGCTTAAGACAGTAATGGATGCAGCAAACAATCATGTATGGAAAGACGATAACCAAATTGTAGAAGTGCATAGCTTTAAAAAGTATGAAGAAACTTCACGAATAATCATGAAGATAACTGAATTAGAGGAGTGATTAAGTGAGACAGACTGAACGACATATTGGTATGGACGTTACAGCAAAAATCAGAGTGGAAATGTATGTGCCAGCAACTAACGATGAAGAGGCAGAGAAGTACATTGAAAATTTAGCAGAGAATAAAATGTCAGATTTGATTGAAGGCAAAATTAAAGAACTTGATCCAAATATTCTTTGGATTGATTGAAGGAGAATGAGATATGGATGTGCATTACAGTAGTAAAACGAATGAATGGTCAACACCTCAAGCGTTCTTTGATGAATTAAATAAAGAATTTAATTTCACACTAGATCCTTGTGCAACAAGTGAAAATGCTAAATGTACTAAGTATTTTACAGTCGAAGATGATGGATTAAAGCAAGATTGGTCAAAAGATGTTGTATTTATGAACCCTCCATACGGTAGAGAAATTAAGTATTGGGTTCAGAAAGCATATGAAGAAAGTCTAAAAGGCGCAACGGTGGTTTGTTTGATACCAGCAAGAACAGATACAACTTATTGGCATGATTACATTTTTGGCAAAGCTGACGACATCAGATTTATAAAGGGACGCTTAAAATTCGGTGGTAGTAAAAATCCTGCACCTTTTCCAAGTGCAATTATTATATATAAAGGAGAATAAATCATGAGCTTATACAGACATTACGCACCAGTCATTGACTGGAAAGAGAAGAAAACAAAGTCCGTTAAATATAAGAAAGCAGAAGTTAAACCAGTATTGAGGAGTAAGTATTACAACACATTATTTTATTCATGCTTTAAGGGGTGGGAATGATGGCGAAAACGTTGAGAACTACAAATAGTAATAAATTGATATTTAGTATTTACGCACACTTGAATGATAAAGAACGTACACCAGAAGAAGAAGAAATATACACAATGATTGATGAAGAGTATGGTGAGGCATTAAGAAATACATTACTTTACTACTACAAATTAAATAAAAGTAAAGCGAAGGTATCATATAGTGGATTTTATGGTCGAGTAAGTAAAGGTTGGTCACGTGAAGAAGCACTTACGACACCACCTGTGAAAGATAATAGTTATAACGAGAATAGGCCAAAAGGTAAGACGATGAAAGAAATCGAAAGAGAAGAACGTGAAGAAGATATTATTAACATGCTAAAAGCTGGTGTTGCTTTAAATCGTAGGCAGTTGAAATACATTGAGAGCAATCCAAAATTTGCTGAGAGATTGAAGAAATGGAGTGATTAAATGGGACTATTAGAAAGTTATCACTTATACAATTCAGAAGGTAAAAAGATGTTTACAGTGATACCTGGTAAAGATACAAACACTTTACTGGGTATGCAGCAGACAGCATTTGTGAATCAAGAACACCACTTCACAGACAGTGAGTTAAGACAATTTAAAGCAGCACATGATTTGAAGTTAGAGGAAGAATTAGGGTTGCAACTTGATATATGGGATGTGATTTGATGTCGACAATCTTAGACGAACTAATCGTAGCGAATTATAACTTAAACAAAAATAAAACAGGTAACTTGAATATTGATAATATGACCGACTCGTTTGGCAAAGAGTTGTTACGAGAAGTGATGAAGCAGATTGAGAATGGTGCAAAGTTAGATGATGAATATATGGAGGTAGAGTAGATGAAAATTAAAACAAAGAAAGAAATGAATTTACCAGAGTTGATTGAGTGGGGATTTAAAAATGATATAAAAAACGCTGTTTATAATTCTAAGAATGGACTTTCAGCAAATTTTTCTTTTGATGGAAAAGCAGTTATTGGATATGCCTTTAGTAAGGACGACACTTTCACAGTCGAAGTAGAGGAAAAGATTACGGAGGATACGAAATTGTTTTTAATATCACGTTGTATAGGAGAATTTGGTAACGTGATTTATTTGTATGATAGAACGACAATAAACAGTAGATTAAAAAATTTACCTAAAGATTGCAAAATAACTCATTTATATATTGAAAATGAAGACAATGAACTCCAACTCATCTGGACTAAAGAGAAAGGGTTGTTAAGTTAAATGAAATTTAGAGAGTGGGAATTAGAAAAAGCAAAAACAAATAGAAGTAAAGGCTATTATAAGTCAAGTGGCTATACCTATGGAAGAGCACCATACCACCCTTACGCTAATAATAAAGGATATGTTAAATTATCTCGATTGTTAATGGAAAACCATCTAGGAAGATTTTTAACAAGAAATGAACACGTTAAGTTTATTGATAATAATAAAAATAATTTAATTATTGAAAACTTAAAATTATATAGTTCGGATTACGATGTAAAAGAATTAAGGAAAAATAACAGATGGTTAGCAGTTAGAGATTATCCCAGATATGAAATTAGTGATAAAGGATTTTTATACGATAAAGAAAGAGAGATATTAATAAAAGGTTGGTTATCACATGGATATAGAATTTATGATTTATATAACTCAAATGGGGCTGTTAAAGAAAGAGCACATAGATTAGTTACTATCCACTTTTTAGAAAAAGAAGTTGGCAAAGATGTAGTAAATCATAAGGATGGAAATAAATTAAATAATGACGTCAGTAATTTGGAGTGGTGTACAACTGAAGAAAATGTAAAACACGCTTTTAAAAGTGGATTGCATAAAGTAGGAGATGAACACGCTAATGCTAAGTTATTATTTGTTGAAGCAGAAGAAATAAAAAGCAAGTATAAATCAGGTAATTATACGTATGAGCAATTAGGTAGAGAATATAATATTGACCTTTCATATGTAGGTAAAATAGTTAGAGAAGAATATAGATTCTCGAAAGGGTTGGTGGAGTAGATGTACAAAGTTGAATACACACAATATGACATAGCTAAGTTGGAACAAGAACGCAACGATTACAAGCAACAACGTGATGAACTTAGCAAGAAACTAGATAAAGAATGTGAAGAAAATTATAAGTTAGAAGGTCAATTACACGACATGACCAAACAACGTGACTCTCTTATAAAAGACGTGAAAGCACAAAGAAATTTACTGAAAGAGTTCTCGAAGTTTATTGATTACAAATTATATATACATCCAGGCAATTGCACATATTTAAGTTACAGGAATGAACTAGATCA
>RWZD01000055.1_pt1 | contig 35944 bp, 65 predicted proteins | sample 2187771 | NCBI WGS metagenome assembly RWZD01 (sample SAMN10531866, study PRJNA481165) | viral metagenome | isolation source: viral particles purified by filtration and ultracentrifugation from about... | place: USA: Tennessee
AATATGGAAAACAGGAGTTATAAAGTTCGTGACCTTCCCACGTGAGATACAACTTGGTCCACGTGATTTCACCATCACCGTACATGTAATCTCCTTCAATAAGGCCGGCGTCACTTAATAACGACAGATGATATTGTATCTCTTTATCTTCAGTAGGTTCGCCAGCATACTTGGATGGATTAGATAATATCTTTCTTATTGTTTCTGGGTTGCGTTTCATTTAATCACTCCCGAGTATTTAGTTTCCATTCTTCCAAGCGATTACTTTCACGGTTAGTGTTGAGGTGAAATACATAAGTAGCAATGAATGGATGATTATCTTCGTTACTGAGTCGGATGCAATCATGTTGCTTATAGTTGCAGGTATAGCAATCGTCATTAAAATTGTAGCAAATGTTTCCATCGATTCTTTTATTCCATTTGTTTTAATTGGTTTATATTCCATGTCATCACCCCATTAAAAAAAGACACCCACTAAGTGAGTGCCTTCAAGTTATTTTATATCAATGTTTATGATTTCTTCTTCCGGATCATCGGCTGTGGTTTTGAATTTAATTTCTACTGGTGAATCATCTTGTAGCTCGTATCTTAAATCAACCCTGCTATCTACACCCTTTTGGGTTTGTCTAAGTAATGTGTCTTTATCGTCATATTGTTCTAATTCTTCCCCGTTTTGTGTTACTACTGGATAAGCTAAGTAACTAAAATGTATTTCATCGTTAGAAGTCCAGTGATTCCACCAAAAACCAAACGACAATTCGTTATCTTTTATATATACATTTTCTAATTTTATTGTAATATTCCCTAACTCTATTTCTTCATTTACCTCAATCTCTTTGTCATTAGTTTCTGTTTCTTCTTCTGGCTCTACTTTCTCTTCAGCAGCAGGTTCATCCTCGGTCGCTTCTTCTTCCTGATCTTCGGTATCCTTTTCCGCAACAACTTCCTCTGTTGATTCGTCTTCTTCATTTGTTTTTTCATCATTGCCGACGACAGTACCGATAATATAAAACACTACAATCAACGCAACGATGACACCTATTATTTTTTTCACTAACATCCCCTCCTAGCACTATATTACTACACTGGTAATATTTGAGCCACCCAAAATATGGATGGCTCGAGAAAGGGGAGAATGTAGAGGAGGAATCACACCTCCTCATATGTGTAAAATTTCTATGCTACCATAATAACATGGCAAGAATGCCCAAAAGGGTCACAATAGGTTCATCTTTCCCCAAGTTCCTTAGCAATATCATTTATAAACTTCCTTCTCCACCTCAAGCAAGTTGATCGTGATGTGTTTGTTTCTTTCGCCACTCCATCCCAAGTCAACAACCTAGGCTTTTGCCAATAATACAGTTTAATAATTTGTTTTTTTTCGTCTATCAATTCATCGTATACTTTAAAGATGGCACTCGCTACGTCCTCCATCCGTTTAAGCTTCTTATCCTCCACAAGAAGAGATGCCGTCCTTGCTGTTGTATCTGATATCGTTCTGACAGACGAAGCACCTTTCACATCGTTCTCATCCGGTTCTTCATCGAATGGATATAATATTTCTTGCCTTCTCGCTTCTATTTCCCTTTTAGTGGCAGGAAGATCATACACTTCACTCTCGATGTACTTAAATGTTTCTCTTCTTAACTTCAAGTTTTCACCCCGTTGATTGCTTTATCTAAATCTTTCCTTACCCGAACTTTATAACTCCTGTTTTCCATATTCCTCTTTGAGTGTCGCACATTCCCGAGTGCATCATCCAAATGTCTGATTTGACTTTTCATGTTGGTTAGCACTGGCTGGATATGCTTTAGCAATTCATTTTCATCTTTATAAATCCTGCGCTGTTTTCTTACTTTCTGCAAATCATCGGACGCCTTATATCCCTCATATGCATTAAAATTAACAAGTTCGATATAATGCAGAATATCATTTTCTTCTTTTTCTAATTTGGTGATGTGTTCTAGGTTATCGCTATAACGTTGTGGTAAGTCCCTAATAGCATTCCGAATGGTTATGATCGTTTGTTCGATGTCTTGCATAAGCTCCCCCCTATTCACTAAATAAGACAATGATGGTTGAACATAAGATGACAACAATATATAGAATTACCTCGCCCACCGACACGGAATCACCCCAATTGTTTTGCTTGCAATCGGCTGCATGGATTATTCCCCACCCGGCGCTAAATTCTCCACGTTTGGGTGGTTGGTCAACGGCTCCGTATAAAGAAGCATGTTGATCCCCATTCCGACAGTGAACTCGATATAGGCTCCGCTTGTTGCGTCCTTTCCGTAGTACCTGCTGCAATCCTCTGCGCTTCTGTATACGCCGTCGATACCGGGAGCTGGAATCACCGTGTAGCCTCCGTTACTGCTATGTTTTGTATCAAAATTAGGAGAAATTGCCGTACACATTGATACAGGCGGCCCATCTAAGGCATAATAACCAATCATGTCACCCTCGGAATTTTGAAGGTATACATAAGCAAGTTGTTCAGGGTTGTTCCATGTTTCTGTGAAGAAGTTAATTGTTTCCCTTGTTTTCGGATTTGTTACCTCTTTCGCCGGCTCCATCTTGACTAGTCTTTCATAGTTATCTTTCTGGACGCCTCTTTCCGACTGTTCCGATTCGCTAGCTTCATCACAAGCGACTAACATTAAAGTGATCAACACTATCAAACTCATTAATAACTTTCGCATATTGTTTCTTCCTCACTTTCATTGATTTGATAAGGTAAGTCTGATGACCTAAATTGTCCTTGAGTGGCTTCTTTGCGAGCATCAGCATTATAGGAGTTGATTAACTCCGCTCGCTTATTCTTGGACGCTGTTATCGATGTATTAAGCACAATCTCACGTTGACTATCGTCGATTTCATCCAACTCATCTTCCATATTGCTTATTTTGCTTTCGATAGATTGAATACTGGCGCATGAATCATAGAAATGGTCATATGATGCTATACGGTAATCGCTGTTTGCTTTCGTTTGCTCGATTTGACCAGTTTCCCCTCGGAAGTCGGCTGTTTCTCGCTGTAAAAAGCCGAATCCGTAAACAGCAACAAGGAATAGCGCAGCAACTAACAATAGCGACGTTATCGCTCCTAAAATAGTTTTCTTCATTTTAAATCTCCTTTTCTATCTCATGATTTCTGACAGCATCATTCAACGCAATTGCATAGTTCCATTCGAGAGTATATAAACTGACGTCTTGTAATTTTCTTCCGTCTGTCGTTTCGTAAACACCCATACTCCTAAGCTTCTGTCTTAAAATTCGCTTGCGTTGCTCTGATTCTAGGTTTCTGATTCTAGGTTTATGTGCATGGTTAGACCTCCCTATAGACTTTCAAACTCTTTTTTGAGTTGTCTTTTTTTATTAGCGATAATCTGTAGCACTTCATATTCCATATCAGCATCTAAAGTTAATTCTTTTTCCTCCAAACCATATTGAGATTTTCTTCTGATTGAAAAACTCGGTTTAGGCATTTTGAACACGATACTGAGTAGACCACTATGCGAATAACTAATCATTTCATCCATAAACCTATCAAGCGTATTGATTTCTTCTCTAAGCTCATTAGCTTTGTTTAGTGTTATATTATCCACACTTAGACCTCCTACTTATCATTTAACCCATCACTATCCGGCGACCACATTTCATTAAAGTACCAAACCCTATGACATTCGTTATCTATGTCCTCGAAAACATCCGGATCAACCACACGCTTATTGTGATTACGTGGATGGACTCTGTGACCGCATATCATCGCGTCCTCTGGATTTTTACCGTCCCCTAGTTCGATCTTTGTTATTTTGAAGTGACTCGCTTCGTAGGGATTGGAGAAGACGTCTCCAACCCTGAAAAGCCATCCTTCTGTTTGTAGTTCTTTAATTTCACTCATTTCGATTCCTCCTTAATTAATCCCCGTTGAACCATATCCATCAGAACCTCGTTCTGTTGCTTTCAGTTCGTCCACCTCTACAAGGTCTGTATAAGCTACTGGAGCTAGTATTGCTTGTGCTATGCGGTCACCCTTCTTTACTTTTATAGGTGTCTGTCGAACTTCTTTGGTGATGTTGTAATCGTCATCTCCTACGAACATTCCTTTCATCAATCTAGGAGTAGAAACGAATATTTTAGGTGTATTATTATCAGCGATAATCCCAACTTCACCACGATAGTTGGAATCAATCGTGCCTAGTTGCACGCGCAACTTAGTTTTTAATGTAATACCAGAACGTGGTCTAACCTGTATTTCAAAACCTTCTGGAATCTCAAATGCTAGTCCTGTTTTAATTAATTTCGTTTCTCCTGGTTCGATGACAGTATCCTCCACAGCTACCAAATCAAAGCCAGAATCACCTTTCTTGGCGTATTTCGGTATTACTGCATCTGGATGTAGCTTTTTAATTGATAGACTCATTGGTTAGTTTCCCCCTTCAATACTTGCTATCCATGTGCGGATTCAATTTCCGTACATCTTCCAAAAATTCTTTAATCGTGTGCGCTTCTGTCCTAAGCACTTCCAACTCCACTTCATCAGCACGCATTTTTGTTTTGTGGTATTTCCGTCTGGCCAGTCTTACTTCTTCATTCGCTTTCTTTAGCTTTTCGTGCCATTTATCGTAAAGTTTTTCGGGTGTCATTGGTTAGTCTCCTTTTCGTTAATTACTTTAATGCTTCTCGCTGCATTACTTGCTCTATAAAGACCTATACTCATAGCATCAGCAAAGCGTTTAAGATTATTTAGTAGTGTTTGCTTATTCATTGGTTCGTCTCCTTCTCATTTTCTTCTAAGACTTTTTTATATAAACGAGCGTCTTGATATTTTCCTTCTGCAAATAACTGTTCAATTCTAAGGGTCAATCCTTTTACAATGTATTTCTTTCCTGTCCTAAACCCGAGTATGAATGTAACGAGCAATAGGGTGATGTGAGTTAATGCCACCGTCATTCCACCTTCACCAGAAGCAACTCCTTTTTATGCGTCCACTGCTTATTTTCTTCTCTAACCAGCTCCTTGTTTTCCCCCGGAGCATAGATTTCAATGACCATTAAATCGTCCAACTCAAAGTTTGTTGCTTTTCGTTGTACCATCCAGCGTGGAGTCATTTAATCACCCCATCCGCCCGCAACAAGGGCATTTATCTGATTCAAATTCATTAGAAAATCCATTAGCTGTCGCGACTTCTTCATTCCAATCCAGGAAGGAGTAGTGCTTTTCCCTGCCGGCGCTATTAACGAGTTGCATGTCCCATACTTTTTCTTCACGTGGCTCAAACTCGATGGATTCAATCCGAAAAGGCTCTGTTTTTGTAATTTCGCCAGTCAAGAATTTTTTATGGTGCATTAGGATAAAATCGCCTTTCCGCAAGTCCTTTAGTTTTCGTTTCACGTCATCCCTCCTCAACTAGCATCAAAGTGCATTTTGAATTGTCTCCCGCATCCTTCGGTCAAATACTCACCACAAGTTATCGTGTAAGCTTTCCCGCATTCATTCATGCCTCCTTCCGACCACTCACTTCCGCAATAAGGACATTCGATACTAGTTGATAACTCCGAAACCTCTGTATCTGCGTATGTTCTGTAAATTTCTTTCATCTTTTAAACCTCCATATCTCAATTTACAGGAGCGTTCCTCCCTGCTGTATGTAAAATCTACCAATCTGTCACGAAACGCTCCCCAGTGTGCTTATTTTGCTTAGAACCAGCTATTAATCGGATTCTCTGCCTTAATCTGATGTAACGCTAATTTAGTAGACAACTCTTTCAACGTTTTGCCATCCGTATCGTAATAACCCAATGCGTTTAAATCTTCGATGATGTAGTCACGTTCGGTCATTCGGATTCTCCTTTCAACGCTTCGGTCACAACTCTTACAACTTCTGCATCATCTGAATAAGATAGGTCTTCTAAGACCTGCTTGTAGCGTTCGTTTTCAGCTTCAATTCTTAAATAATCCTTTTCTAATTTTTGGACATAAGTTAAATTATCATTTTCCAACTTACTCATTCGGATTCTCCTTTCAGTGCTTGGCGGGCTACCTCTCCGAAGTCATAGTCAATTTTCGAACCGTCATGAACCGGGGTTCCGTCATCATGCTTGTGAAGGAGTTTTCCAGCTTCATGATTCTTTTCGTCTGCGTAATACTCCAAAGCCTGTTTGTAGCGAATCCTTTCATCCCAAATTTCATCTTGGGTTTCTGTTAGTTTTTCTAATACTTCTTCCAATTTCTCCATGCGTGAAATAAGCCACTCAATATCTCGTTTAGTCCTTAAACTAGTAACTGTTTTATTGTAAAAATTATCCTCATCCCTTTGAATGATTTCTTCCAACCGATCAGTCATCACTATCACCTGCCAATATGTTTTGAATAAAAGTGTAAAAGTTGCTAGCATCTTCTGGAGTTCCGTTTTCCTCAATGGAAATCCACGTATCTGCTATTTTTCCAAGAATTTTAGCTTGTCCAATAAGCCACCTCATCAATTCAACTCTTTCCAGGCTGTGCATTATGAGGTATTCTTCCGTTTGTTCTCCAGCTATTTCTCTCATAGCGGCAGCCCAGTCTTTTGCTTGCTCTATTTTCTCTTCACTTCTCAATTGTCTTCACGTCCAATCTTTCTTCTGCAAAGCAGATAACTTTTAATTCATCTGCTCGGAATGACAAGGTTTTTCCGCTGTGCATATATTTGTTGAAAACTTTTACGAGTCTGTTTCCGAATGCATCTTTGCTGTAATTGTCGCTGGAAACGATATATATCCCACCCCATGAATTACAGTCATAACTCACAATGTCATTGGTTTTAAATTCCAGTACACCCCTGCCATGCCCAGCAAAGAATCTCCGCTCTTTTTCTTCTGCTATTTCGGATGGTGTGGCTGGCCGGATATCTTCTTTATCCCACCAACAATGATCGTCCCGATCTAGCCGGATTCTGTTGTCGCCGCCCACATCTATATCAAGGATTCTTGCTGTTATTTTTGCGCTTGTGAAAGGTGACGTTAATACTATCCATTGACCAATTTCAAACTCCGGTTCTACTTCATATCCGCATCTAAGAGCATCATAAAAACTCCTTAATGACATATCGCCTAAGTTTTCCTGGTGTTCTTTTTTAAAATACTCAACCGCATCAGCCTGTTTCTTCGTCAAAATAACCTTTTCCATCCCAGTCCCTCATTTCACTAAAGTTAATATATTTTTATTCGGTTCTTCTCTGTAAACCTGCGTAATGTAATACCATATTTTAATTTTTACCGTCATCTTTTCCGTCCATTGTGGGACACCAACATCCGTGATATAAACGAGCACATCCCCCACGCTAGAAATATAAAGCTTTCTATTGGAATATTTTCTCGGGAAGTCTTGACCAAACTTGATGTATAGGTATGTTCTGTGCATTTTGCCATCAATGCTTATTGTCATTGCTATTCCTCCCGATTCAATGGTTTTAACCGTTCAATTATTTCCACATCTGCTGGTTGAAACACCAGTGAACCATTAGGCATATACTCTCCTGATTTCCAATCTTCCAGAAACTCCTCTCGCTCATCTACATACGTGCCGAAGAACGGATCTTGCTCCTGTAAGTAAATAAACTCTCTCCAAGTGTCCTCATCTTTTTCTTCATAACTTATAAGTGCATAGCTATCATCATAAAAACTATCTGTCACAACGATTTCCAGATTGTCTACCATTTCCATTGATGTTTTGTATCGGTTTAATTCTTCTTGGGTGACTGGTCCGAAACTGTCGTTAAAATCTGCTTTAATTTGCTCGTCTGTTTTTCCGCCTGTTTTTAATCTGGCTTTATATAATTTAATTTCCATTATTTATCCCTCCACTTTGTAAACTAATATCGCTCTATCTAAGTCGGCTGACCTCCTCCGATGTGCAGGTGATGTGTAAAAATATATTGTGCTTACTGATAACCCTGTTTTTTCTGCGCATTCTTCAATTGTTCCAGTCGCAAGCACTTCATAACCTTTTACAACCTCATAGATTTTTAGTTTTCTGGGACTTTTCAGACCTAATTTAGCTTTACGATTTACAATTGCACTTATGGTTCGGTCTAGCTTGTCGGCTAGTTCTTCATTCGACAAAAACTTTTGATGGTCTTCAAGAAACTGAAGCTCTTTGACCGTCCATCCTCTTGCCATGACTTCACCGCCCTTTTAATGGAATCACTCTTAAATACCGCACATTCCAAAACATTCATTATCAAAATCACCAAACAAATCATCAAATGTAACCTGATCATCCTGTAAATTGACTTCATCCAACGGTACAGCCGACTTGTGTAAAAATAATTCATCTTTGAATTTAGGGTGATGTCTTATCTTTTTATCTAGTGAAACCGCCTGTTGCCACTCTTGTGGGTAATTCTTTTTAATGTCCAGCCACATTTCGTTGTTGTGAAATGGACAACCAATGCAGCTAGACTTCGGTGGGATTTCTCCCATCTTGTCACGGACATAATTTATTGCATCCAGTCGGTCCATGCCTTTTTCAAATAACGGGTAATCGAACGTGATCCATCTGTCCGTTGACGGTTTGATTCTAGTCACCTCATCCGTTGTAATGCCTTTCCACATATGGACCATTTCTTTAACTTGCTGTCTTGGCTTATAGCCTAATAAGTCACGTACTTTCTTGTTGATTGGCTGGATTTTATATTCACTGGTACACTGCCGCATCACAATCCCTTTTTCTCCGGTTTCTTGGTTTTTTGTAAAGAACGGCATGGATGCTGTTCGTTCTCCTGTTTCCAAAGCATTTAGTGTATCTTCGTAAATGTTCCCACCTGATACCGTGATCACTTCCAAGTCATGCTTAGCTAGTTCTTGCTTAAGTTTTTCTAGCCAAACGTATACGTGCTGTGGCTCCCAGCCTGTATCAGAAAAAATAATATAATCCGGTTTGGGCAAATCACCGTGTGCAGCCATAAGAGCCATTGCGCTTGATTGAGTGCCAGCGCCAAGGCTTAGTACATTCACTCTTATCATGTAAAATCACTCCCTAAAACAAACTCATTTGCTCCTTATCCGAACACCAATCAACATATACGGGATAAAGATAAAACGATTCTCCATCTATTTCGTAATGATTAATTATCCCGTATTGCTTCTTGCTAAAATCGACTACCATTCCATCAAGTACATCAAGATGATTTTTAAGCATGCTCTTTATATTCGCTGGTGCATTTTTGTTAAATTGTTGTCTGTCGAATACCATCTTCTTACTTTTCATGCATAATCATCTCCATCAAGCATTAACCGCTGTTTTATACTCATATTTTTCTACACACATTTCCGGTAGATTAGTCCTGACAAGCGCTTCTGCAAATTGCGGTGGGACTGAATTTCCCACCCTAGCCACTTGCTGTGTTTTCGGGTATCTCTTGCCTTCGTGGTCACGATCGATGATGTAGCTTTCCGGGAATCCTTGAGCTGCAAATAATTCGTGTGGTTGGAGCATCCTCATACCAATATCCACAATTTCATATTCTTTTCCGTGGATTGTAACAAGCCCGAATCTATCCCTTGTTGAAATAGTGTGCAGTGGCTCATTTAAGGATTGCCCTGTACCAGAACCGTAATATTTCATCAAGAAAGCTTGTACTAATTGCGCTTTATTAACCGTAGTTATACTGTTTAATGGTTGCTCCAACTTATGGCCGATAGATGATTTATACTGTTGTCCGATATATGCAGCAACTAAGCCAAATCGATTTGCCGTTGGTATCGTTGCAATTGGGTCATCCAATCCACTTGCTCTTGTTTCGTTGCCCTGGTGCGTATAATAGTGTTGCAGGAAAACCGCTTTATCATCGACGATATAAGGTTCATCTGTTTCGACTACATATTTCTGGATTCCTCTGTAAATCCGCAACATACTATTTTCCACTAATGGCTTTTTTCTTGTAAAAATACTCGGCGCCGGAATGGACCAATCAATAATCTCCCCAGCTGTTCGATGCGGCTTTTTTAATCCCAGTTGCACATTTATTTCATCCGGTGCGCCGTGAGTAGGTTCGGGCCACTCTATTGGATTGCCATCACATCTAGCAATCATGAATAATCGTTGTCTGGTAGTGGGCGCTCCGTAATCACAGGCTTTTAATACCTTCCATTCGATTTCATAACCTTGTTGCTCTAATTGCTTATTGAATGATTTAAACGTATAGCCGATTCGATTAGGGTCCGGCCTGCCATCTTTTAATGGACCCCAAGTTTTAAACTCCTCAACGTTTTCAAGAATGATAACCCGTGGCTTTACAGTAGCCGCCCAGCGCAAAGCAACCCATGCTAGTCCCCGGACTTCTTTCTTGACTGGTTTACCGCCTTTTGCTTTGCTAAAATGCGTGCAATCCGGGGAAAACCAAGCTAGTCCAACTTTTCGACCTTTGACCACTTTGACTGGGTCAATATCCCATACCGATTCAAGATAATGCTCTGTGTCCGGGTGGTTAGCTTTATGCATTGCGATTGCTGCTGGATCATGATTAATTGCAATATCCACGTTCAATCCGGTAGCTAATTCAATCCCGGTGCTCGCTCCACCTCCGCCTGCAAAATTGTCTACGATGATTTCCCGGTATAAATCTAATTGCAAGTGGTTCATTCTGATTGCTCCAACAAATGACTGTGTTCAAACGCATTTCCGATTACTCTTAAGTCCGTCTTGCCACGGTCTGAATAATCATCAATATCTAGGTTTTCTATTGGAGCAAAAGCTTTTAAATACCATGCATGATAATCCCGTTCAACAACTGCTCTGAAAGAATACTCTCCGTCAAGATATTCAACGATATACTTTTCATAAACATCCTTTCCGTTCACATCCTCCAACCCCGTATATTGCAAAAGCTCCACCTTATCCAAATCGGTGATGACTTGAGAATAATGCTGTTTCCCGTCCATCGTGACGGTGCTACTGTGCTTGCTTTTTACTACGACAGTGTTCATGTCAAAATTAATTGCTATGACTTCGCATATTTCTTTTCGATAAAATGCTTTGAATTTTGGGGTCATTTGGACACCTCCGTTATTACCGTTTCTCTAAAAACTTCATAACTACTTGGCACTTTCTGTTGCTTAATATAATTCCGCGCATCCTCTTCACTTGAAAATACTTTTTCTAAGCTCCAATCTTCAAATGCACCAAACCAGAAAACTATATAAACTTTCATTCCGTCCCCCCCAATACATCCACAATGTCATCTATTTTGTACGGATTGATTTCCGTTCCATCTGATAAATGCTCATTCACACATTCCTTAATTTTGTCAATCGCTTCACGATAGCGCTTGTTTTTCTGTTTCAGCTCATCCCATTCTGCAGTCTTATCAATCAACACGGTTTCTAGTTTTAAGCCGTCAACGTAGATACGTCCCGTTTCCTCGTCAACTGACATATAGTCCCGCACGTTAACTTTGTTGTTGGTTACATCCCATACTGTTACTTTCATTCCGTCCCCTCCAATACGTCCAACCAATGCAATATTTCCACCTTAACCTGATAATCACAGCGCTCTGCTATGGTGCGGATTCGTTCGGCCACTACTTTTCTTTTCTCCATTTCAGCCACAAGATACTTTGTACCGTCCACCTGTTCCTCAAGCGCCATTTCCAACCAATCGTAATCATCCATTGGATCAAGTGATTTTCCGTATTTTTCGATTCCTTTTCTTTCTTGTGAGTTTGCTACTTTTATAAATTCGTCTTTTGTGTGTTCTAAGTGTGCGAAATTCATGTTATCCCTCCATCACAATTTTGATTGCTTCTTCCGGACTACGGGCAACACCGCATATCACCGGATATTGCTGCATAGTATTTATAAAGTGATCCTGGACATCTCGTAATTTTCCTTTTGGTGTTTTCACTTCAATGAAAATTATCTTTCCATCTGATTTTCTAAAGCCAAACAGATCAGTAAATCCATTCGGTAATCCAGTATCAAACCATCTACCGTCACGCATTCGAACCTTACCGACGTTTCCCCGGAAAATGACTGCGTATGGATTGAGTGCTAGTCTGATGGAATTTTGAATGTCTGATTCTTTCATTTTTTTATATAACCTCCTAAACGGACAGATAAAGGACAACACTTTGAACCTGTCCAATCCCTTGTCGGTCATAACTTCAATGGGTTTTTTTCTTAGCAATTTGGACAGGATTTTCAATTTCAAAAAAACCTTTCCAATATATTTATTTTATTTATCTATTACTATTTATTCTTTTTACTTGTCCAACCTGTCCAAAAAGAAAATATATAGTATATAAAGTATTGATATGACTGGCTTTATCAAGTGGACAGGTTTATTGTCGGTGCTGTCCAAACCTGCCCTAGTGCTGTCCTTTTTAAGCTAAATCCAACTGAAATCCATGACCTGAATACTCGCTTTTTAATTTCAATCCAACATACCAACTTCCATTACTTCTTACTCTTTGAAATTTTTGCGCCATTTCTTTGCCGAATTTAGTGTTATTCATCAAATGCTGATTGTTTTCTTTCGCCCACTGCTTATATGCTCTGAATAAGTCAGCTGCCTTCTCTCTCTCTCCTTCTTTGCGGTAGCAACATTCCTCAACAAACAACTCGACAACATCCATTTCAGTTCTATACTCTTGTCTTTGCTGTTTAATAATTGTAGGTTCATTCAATCCGATTCGCTGCCATTCCTGATAGCCCTCAACCGCCCAATTTAATATTGCGGTCATTTCACGACGAAGCTTATATTTTAAATTCTTGTCCACTTTATGTTCTGGTATCTGTACGGTAAACGGAATGACAACCATCCTTCTCCAAATTCCATCATCTGTTCCCCTAATGAACGGCTTATGATTCGTTGCCATCCACAACTTAAATTCCGGATCATAATCAAATTCATCACCGTAGAGAAATCTAGCTGTCACTGTATCTCCGCCTGTTATCTGTTTAACCAAACCTTCGTCAAATCTCATACCATCATTTGGCTCGGTAGAAGTTACTAATCTAGCGCCTTGCAATCTAGCAATATCACTATTTGCACTACCGGACATTGGTTTAACCATTAATGTCTGTGGTTGAATGTTGGTAGTATAGTTTCCTAACATTTCGGTAATAATATCTAGAAAGACTGACTTACCATTCCGGCCGTTCCCGTAAAGAATAAACATGACTTGTTCTTCCGTTGATCCGGATAAGGAATATCCGACTGCTCGTTGCATATAATTAATTAACTCTCTGTTTCCATCGAATATCTGCATTAAGAAATCGTCCCACAACGGATAATCAATCTTATCGGTATATTCGATGGAAGCTATTTTTGAAAAATACTTTTCTTTATCATGATTGTGTAGATTGCCTGTTTTAAGCTCGATATAGCCGTTCTGTACATTCAGAAGGTGTTTATCTTTATCGAACTGTTCGGGTTGAATCGGAAGCAAGTGCTGGCTTTCTTTTAGCATATTAGTCTTTCCGTTACTCCCTCTGGAATACTTGATGTGCTTTTGTAATGCTTTTTTAGCCGCCTCTTCGTCACCGTCATCCGGAACAAAAACAGGTTCTTTTTTCATCTTTATTAATATTTCGTCAACAAGAGATTTAACTTTCCCCTCTTGATCCAACTCCCAAGTTTTATCATTATAGAAATACCAGTTTTTACGAACATAGCTGTAGCGCACAACATTTTCAAACACATCCGTAAACCTTGCAGCATTACCGGTATCGTCATAGCTATAAAACTTCTTTTTAACTTCTTTTGTATCGAAATCTTTAACATAAAGATTGAAACTATCATCTTGCGGTTGCGGATTAAATACATTACTACATTCACGAATCGCCTTATTTAATGTGATGTTTCCATAAGTGGAATCACCTGTTTTCCTATCCCATTTATCACGATAGAGAGAGGATTGCCTAAAGATCGAATCCATCATTTCATGGTCACGATTGGTCCAGAAAGCAAGATCATTCGCAAATGCCATATCAGCTTCGGATTGAGAGCTGTAAAATTGCTCCCATCCACCATTTAGAAATAACTTGAAGCGTAAGCCGTTCTTGCTATTTGATGCTATTTCCAGTATTTTTTCGACCGGCAAACCATTTCCATAGTCATTTGATTGGTTAAATTTACGGGAAGGTTCATTGCTTGCGATATATTTATTGTGAAGGTAATTTATTTTTCCATAATCTGAATCATCCACAATGTGCTTATAGCCACCAATTGCATTACCCGTCATCACAAAGAATCTTCCGGAATCATAAACCTCTACATTACCTTTACGCCTGCCACCTTTCGGTAGCTCCCCCTTAGCGATAATATGTATACCATTACCGCTAACTGATACTTCCGAATAACTACCCATCAAGTCTACAAATTCAGCGACTAGGTTGTTTTCGTCATCATCCTTTAAATAGCGATCAATATCGTTTCTAACATCGTCTAAATCAATCCCGAAGTATGGTGGTTTAAAATATAGACCTATCCCATCGCAATTGAATTTATTGATTGAATCCAGGGCGGTTTGAAAACTCGCCCAAGTGGATTCATCGTTACTTTTTCCTAATTGTCCTGTATTGGCATCGATTGGTACTTTGGTTGTCTTACCATTTCTCTGTTGTAGCTTGAAGCCACACCAGTTATTTAATTCTTTTAATTCGCGCGGTATGGCTGAATACATTGGGTTCACTCCTTATGCAGCTGGTCAAAACGGTAAATCTGAATCTGAGATAGCTGGAGCATCATTTAATGGACCGCCACTATTATTAGTTTGTTCATTGTCATTACTCTGTTTCCACTGGTGTTGCACACTAGGGAATGCTGTCGGCTTCCATTGTTTTACATTAAGATTTTCGTAAGTGTTACCGTTGTATTCTGATGTTTCGTTTTTTACAAGAACCTGTACTGGTTTTCCGCTGTAATCAGCTAATAATTCATCAAAATTGTTATAAACCTTTCCAGATTGTAATCCAGCAGCTTTACCAATTGTGTTAAACATCATCATGTTATATTTTCCGGTTGCTTTTGCTTTAAAGATTCGCTCCCAGATTTTTTGATTTTTGTGCGGCTGATCTAAATCATTTCTAACCGTCATTTGAACGTTAGCAAACTCCGCACCACTTTTAGTGGCATCTTCTGATACATAGTCAATTACAACCTCGTAAACTCCATCTTTAATATCACCTTGTAACGTATTGTTAAAATCTAAGCTAAATCCTGACATTATTTATCATCCTTTTCTGTTTGTTTTTTAAATAAATCCTCTTGCCTTTGCCTGGTAATAACTCCAACCCGGCTTGTACCCTAACGCTTTTCCTAATTCCGCCAACTCTGCGAAACTGTTACATTCTTCTGGCTTCTTGAAATTAAGTTTAATCACTTGTTTTTCCTCTTCACCAACCTCTTCCAATTCCGCAGATTCATCTATTTCATAATCCTTCTGTTCCTTAACTTCTGGAACATGACCACACATTGGGCAAGCCTCTTCTTCCGGTGGAAAAACCGCAAAGCAATTCACGCATTCTTTAATCGGTACTTCTGCAGGTCCACTTTCAGACTTTTTCTTTCCTTCCAAACTCCACACTCTTTTCATATCCGGAAGGCCGTGCCTTCTTACGTTGTCCACATGATCAATGATGATGGATGTTTTACCCGGCCTATACCGCATCCCCCTCATTGCTTGTTGGATAAAGAGAGAGAGCGACTGTGTCGGGCGAAGCATAATAACTGTGGAACAGTCGGGAACATCAAATCCCTCACCAATTAGATCAACGTTGGTCAATACCTGAATTTCTCTATCCCGGAACTTCTGAATAACCTCTGCTCGTTCCTGTTTGGGAGTTTTGGCATCTAAATGAACCGCATTAATACCTTCTTGTTGAAATTCATACGCTACCTGCTTACTGGCCTCCACACTGTGGCAGTATGCAATTGCCTGTTCACCATTTGCTAATTGCTTATAATGATTGATTGCATCACCATAAATTTTGTTTTCACTCATGGCCGCATCTATCGATGTAGAAGAAAATTCTCTTAAACTGTTTAACTTTAACTTTTCGGTATCTATCAATTTCGGAGCGTAGTATTTATAAGGTGACAGATAACTATTTTCAATGAGCCATTTCGCATCTACTTCTTCAATCAAGATGTCATTTACATCACCTAATCCGGATCCATTCAACCGAATTGGTGTAGCTGTAAAGCCCAATCGCAATACATCATGGAAATGTTCATATATTTTTCGATAAGATGCAGCAAGCGCATGATGATTTTCATCCGTGATGATAAGATTTGGTTTCTTTAACTTGCCCAATCTGCGAACTACTGTCTGTACCATTCCAAAGTGAACATGTTCCATAATCACACCGTTTTTTTGAAATGTTTCTTGAATCTGTTCAATCAGCTCTCTCCTGTGGACCAGGAACAACACCCTATTTCCTCTTAGCGTTGACATTCGTGCTATTTCAGCGATAATTACAGATTTACCCGCGCCACAAGGTGCTACTACACAAGGCGCTTTATAACCATCAACATAGGACTGTCTTGCTTTACCTACTAAGATTTGTTGGTAATCATGAAGTTCAAACATTTATTCATCCTGAACCTCCGATTCATACCCGACCTTAAATATGTCCTCTTGTAAGCAAAACTCCCGTTGATCGAGTTGATTTTTTGCAAACACGGAATTACTAGGCTGCAAGATAAATCCTCTTTTTTTATTTCGGTGATTGATGGCTAATTTACCTACGACTTGGCATAATCCCATAAAATTATTAAGAATCTTATCCCTAATGTCAGGGAATGAACGGTTAAATAACTGCCCTTCTTCTGTGTGGAATTCATCTGTTGTTTCCCAAGCTGTATAGATGACCCTTTTATTTAATGAGTTGATGTAACGGATGCTGTCTATAATGAAGAAATCTATTTGTTGATAATGTCGCATTTCTGGAACCCGGTTATTCTTTCCAACTCTTCCCAGATTACCTAGCATTGCTCTAAACAACTCCGATACGTTGTCGAATGCGACGTTGTCATATTTAGATAAATCATTATTAGATAACCATTTAATTAAACTGTTCCATTCATCCCAAGCTTCGTGTGTGTTGAAGTGCATCACATCTACATCTTCATTACCTTTAAGTGGTTGTTGCGTTTTGTCGATTGCAACATATAGCGTTTTTCCTTCCAGAAAATTAAGTGTATGAGTTTTTCCTGTTCCTGGAGGAGCATACAAAAGGTAAGTTGCCCTATCATCCTTTATGTCAGCAGCATTCGTGATTTCCATAATCTCACCTCTTTTTTTAAAAAACTATCTAATTCTTAGACTTTCGGACTGCTTTAATTCCACACCGGGTATGCTCTCCCCGTTTTTTAAATCCTCTTTTATTTTCGTTTTATCCAACTTAGGATCAACGGGAACATAATATTTTTTTGGAACAATTACATCATTGAACACACTTACCGATGGTGGATTTTTCTGGATGGCGAATGTAAACAACCCAGCTTTAATTTTCTTGTCACCAGTAACAACCATTGAATTTTCCGCATATTGCTTTAGATGTTTAATGTTATTCTCGAGGGAACGACGGCGATCAGCTAAACGTTTTTCTTCTTCTTTAAATGCGGCCGCTTCTGCTTCCAAGTTTTTAATCACCTTACCGATGTTTTCTAGCTTTTCTTCTATTGCCATTTCGATAGATTCGAGAGTGTCCTGCAATCCGTCTTGGCCATCTTCAATTAATGTTTGAATTTGTTGGAATGATTCATTTAATTCATAGAGTTTCATTTATATCCCCCTCCCTTTAAATGACTTGCAATAACAACCCTGTCAATATCCATTACAATAAATCCGCCGAAGTCTAAAATTGCATTACTGCCTTTTATTGCATCATCCGGAATGATTCCTGTAATTTTAATTTGATGATATCCTTTATATTTCCCTGATTTAGTAGGTGCTTTCGTTTGAACATCCGCAAATGGCACAAGCACAATATCGCGTTCGGGATGTTCTATATTCATAAGATCTCCAAGTTCCTTTAATCGTTTAGGCTGAACTCCAAAAAATACATTCCTCATTTTTATTTCCCCCTTATAAAAAATCCGTTTGTTTATGCCCAGAATCCCTTAAACCACGTTCGTATTCAGTTAGTCTTGCTCTTGCTTCTTCTGGTTCGTATTCCTTAGGTGGTGTGTAAAAGGCAGCTACATCAATATCATTTCCATAAACGCCCACTCTTGCGGTTTCGTTGTCGTATTTATGTTTATCAATTTCTCCTAGAGACTCAAACGGACGAATTTTCTCTCTTGCCTCTTCTTCGTCTTTCAAAAAGTGATAATAAATGTCAATGTTTGCACCAGTTTCAATAATTTCTCGCAATGTCATATTTAATATTTTTTCCATTTTACAAACCTCCTGTGTTATACTGACGATAGTTATATTTTTTTCTTGTGGTAGCGAATTGCCGTTCGCTGCCTTTTTAAATTAATGTGAGCAAACCGATTGCGATAGCGATTATAATACCTGCGATAGTGCTTTCTTTTGCTAGGTCGTTCAATACCATTCAACCCCCTCCATATAGCCGTTCATGACGTTCTGCACGCATCTGCTTTCTTTCCTCGTTATACTTTTCAATATCAATTTCTTTAACTTTTAGTTTTCTAAAGTTGTTTTCAAATCTAGAAGTTATTCGTTTCACTTTTGCCCTTGTGTACGGGTCATAGTATCCTGACTTTTCATGTAGTTTTAGCAATGCTTGGATTGGCGTTTCTTCCTGAATCCCTCTTATAAAACGGTGATCTCCAGGACTGTAAATGCCGTAATAACCTGTCCATATTTTTGGAGCATTTTCTCTTTCTAACCTTTTGATTTCGCCATATAAAATGTTTTGTATTCTTCTGCTTACGCCTAACGTTTTTAACAACGCTTATCACTCCTTTGATTCATTCTTTTTAATCTCCTCTAAATATTTTTCTTGATATTCAACTTCTGAAATCGGAATAACATTTCCTTGTGAACGTTTTTCTAAATCAAAATCCGCCTTATAATAAATATCGTTTTCAGATGTTCTGAAACTAACTAATTCCTCTCCGCGGCGACGCATGACGCCATAAACAAAATTGATATATCTTAACTCTTCATAATCCTCTAAGCCTTCATCTTTAATGATTTCTTTATAAAACCTTCTTAGTTGATTAGCTTCCTTGAGATTTCTCTTTAAGGCACCATCTTTCTTGAATAGATTTTTATTTTCCGGTTTTTTCACTTCATCTAATTCAATGATTAAATTGTCTGCTGTAAGAACCATCATCGTTATTTCTTCATCTAACAACTCACTTACTCGAGGAAAAACATTCTCCCATTTATCCGCTAATTCAAAATGATGTTTTACTGATTTATCAAATTCAGTTCCTCTTTTAATTTTGAAGCATTGCGTCTCTCTCATTTCCATCCTCCTATTTATTTAAATATTGAAAGCAACAAATACCCACACCCAGAAACAAACGACTGGAAAGAAGAAATCCGGGTCAAGCATCCATTTCAAAAGTAATTCCTCCTTATCATTTCCTCGCGGTTTATTTGCTGTAATAATTTAACCGCTTGGTCAACTGCCGCTTTATCTGCTTTATAATCCGCCAAAACATGGAGTGATCGAGCAGCGTTATTTAAATAGATGGCAGCATCCCTAAAGTTGGACAATGCCACAGAATCGATTGCTAACTTGTGATTGTAGCCGTAGCAGTCTAGTTCGCGTTTGGCGTTTTCTTGGTCTTTTTCGGTAAATATAGATAGATTCATAGTTTCATTCCTTTTCACCGTGCATCCTCCCTTTCAATCAAAGGCAAGATACCCTCATCCTTAAGTGTTTCGTATATAAACAACCGTCCTTTTTGAGTCCACTTAGTGAGGATTCTCGACTTTTCCTCGTCTATTACGTGTGTTGTCGTTTGTGTATAGCCTTTATCTTGGTGTTTTGCATATAAGAGCCAGACGCCTCCTTGTTTGTATTGAACACCCAACCCATTTAACTTCCTATTAAGCTTAGTAGCACTCATTCCAAAGTCTTTAGCAATTTGACTAACCGATAATAGTGATTTATTTTGTAAAACCAAGTCATAGTAAGTTGCCTTTGGTTTTAATTCGTTTACCTGTTGCTCCAATAACAAGTTATTGGTTTGTAATTTATCGACTTGGGCAGTTAAGTAATCATGCGCTCGTTTTAATATCATTTCTGGACTGTTCCATTTTCTTTCTAAGTCAAGAAAATATAGTCTTGCTTGCTTTCCTTTTTCACTTCTTTGGATCATTGATATTTCTTTCGCCATATCTAACCTCATGGCGTAATCTGTGATTGTCTGTTTGTTTTGGGGGTGTACCGTTTGGTACGGGGTATAATCTATCCCGTTTGAAAACCCATAACTAACCATGCGCTCCCACCATTTAGAAAACCTTTCTACAACTTCTAAAAAGTCATATAAGTCTCTTGCAGACACCAAGATGTTTCCATCTTCACTTTGCTTAGTTGGTATTAATTGGTTCATTTTCAACCCCCTCAAAATTTACTTACGCCTACCCACGCGTTTTTATTTATTAGTTACCATTCATCTAAAATGTTTGTAATTGCTTTAATGGTCGGTTCGTAAAACCACCAACGTTTACGGTTTTTTCTACGCTCGTGCATCTTTACTCTTGGATCAGTCAGTATCTCATCTTCTAAATAACGTATTGACATGCATGTTATTTCCGAAAGTTTGTTAATGTCTATCAACAGTTGTTGATGATGTACTTGTTCTTGTATTTGTTTTTCAATGTATTTTTGAACAGATTTTTCATCAATTTCTATTGAAACTTTTGGAGGTATCACTCAATCACCTCATATATTTAATATTTTTCTAATGTGCTTGATGTGCTCCTGTGCTTTTGGACCATTTCTTTTTCCATTAAGAATATCTGATAGATATGGGCCAGAAATTTCAAGTAGATCCGCCAAATCTCTATGCTTCATTTTCTTTTTATAAAGTTCATTTCTCACTTTTATGCTTAGGTCTTCTGACATGTTCAAACTCCTTTCATAAATATTTCAAGCTATTTCGTTAGCTAAATTACGAAAAAGTATTGACTACAACTAACCATTTTGTTAGTATATAGACATAGCTAAATAAGACTTAACAAAAGCCTATTTAAACAATGTTTGTCCGTTCCCCAACGAAATCACACATTTGCTTAGGTCGTCTTTTTTGTACTCTTTTTTTAGCTACCAAAATAGCTTGTGATTACATATTACTAACATTATAGTTAGTTGTCAATAGTTAAACTAATATTTTTGTTAGCTTTTATGTAATTGAGTCGGAGGATGGTTGTTATGTCAACGTTAGAACGAATAAAAAAATTATGTGAAGAACATGGAATCACTGTTCCAATGCTAGAGGATAAGTTGAATATCCCTAATAACACTATTTATCAATGGAAAGAAGGAAGTAAAAGAAAGCCGAGTCTAGAACGACTAGAATCAATAGCTGATTACTTTAATGTGTCTTTGGATTACTTACATGGAAGAACAGATAAGAAGAACTACTATGAACTAACCGACAAAGACGAACGTGATATACAAAAAGAAATAGAAAATATTTTAAATGATTTCAATAATAGTGGATTTGCTATGGCGGACGGAAGCACTCCTGATGATTTGGATCCGGAAGACAGAGAATTGTTAGTAGCATCATTAGAACAGTCCCTGAGAATCGCTAAACGTATTGCTAAAAGAAAGTTCACCCCCAAGAAATACCGTGATTAGGAGTGGATAACGGTGCCCATCAAACAAAAGGTAAACCAATTAATAAAAAAGTACGGTACCAACAATCCATTTGAAATTGCAGAGGCTCTAGGGATTGTTGTACGGCATGTTGAATTGGGGAAAGTATTGGGTTATCACGCCAGGCATTACCGCATCTCAGTTATCCATATCAATATCAATTCAACAGAAAAACAGCAAATTTTCACATGCGCTCATGAACTTGGCCACGCTATATTTCATCCAGATATAAATACATCATTTTTAAAGGCCAACACGTTTTATTCTACAGATCGTATTGAGGTTGAAGCGAACACATTTGCAATGGAATTAATATTTTCACAGGGAGTTGTTGAGCCTATTACTGTTCAAGAAGCTGCCGAAGAGTATGGTATTCCCCAACAACTCCTCAAAAATTTTTACCCTTGAAAAGAACACACGTTTCAATTTAAGGAGGTGATGCATAAATTTGTCCCCAATAATACGCCTACCCACGTATGAAGGGATGAATAATATTGAAATTATATAAAACAGATATTGATGAAGAGGTCTATTACTACTTTTTGAAAAGTGGTGAAAAACGTTGGATGTATCGTCACAAATACAAAGATGTTCTTGGGAACAGAAAAGAAAAGAAGAAAAGTAGTTTTAAATCAGAAAAGGCTGCATATAGAACTTTACTTGAGGTCAAAGCCGCTTTGTTAGATGGACAAGCCACACAAGTTGAGAACGACCAGCTTACAGTGTCTCGTTGGCTTGATATCTGGTTTGAAACGTATAGTAACGGCTGGGAAGTTACTTCCAGGCTTCAAAGGAAAAATGCTATTAAGCACCAAATGAAGCCACTCCTAGGTAAATTTAAACTTAAAGAACTAGATCGCACCACTTATGTAAGGGAATTTATTAAACCTTTACTCAAAAAACACAAGCCTAGCACTGTGGATTTATTTCATAGCCTTTTTAAAGTGGCGATCAATGCAGCTGTTGAAGATGAAATCATCCCTCGAAATCGTTTCGGTAAAGTAACGATAGATCAGGATAAGGCTTTGGCTAATTTCCTTACACCAAAAGAGTTGAATGTTTTTTTAGAAATTACCAAGAAATATGAAAACATTACAAACTACACTTTTGTTCTGCTTCTGGCGTACACCGGAGTAAGGAAAGGTGAAGCATTGGGGCTAAAATGGAAGAATGTAGATTTAAAAGAAAAAACTATAACCATTGATTGTACGAGGGATAGACACGGAGATCGGTCGCCCAAGACAAAAAATAGTTATAGAACTATTCCAATTGACGATATTCTTGTTAATCAACTTAAAGTATATCAAAAGTGGTGTATAGAAACAAAATTCCAATACGGTATGCAACTGGATAGAAGAGATGACTATGTCCTCATTTCCTACCAAGGTGGTACTCCAATTGGAGCGAATACTTCCAAATATCTATTTGACCGTATCTATAAGAATTTAGAAAAAGAAGAAATAGCAATTAAGCGAATTACACCACACGGATTAAGGCACACTCATGCTACCACATTAATTAATGTTAGCGTACCTCCTAAGACAATTGCGGATCGCTTAGGCAATACCGTGGAAATGATTTACAGAATCTATACTCATTCTAACAAAGAATTGGAAGAAGTAGCTGTCTCGGCCTTTACTGAAAGCCTAGGAATTGGGGCTAATATTGGGGCTAACTAAATAAAATGACCGTTTAAGCGTTGGCGCACAAGGCTTGAAAATACAGTAGAATCTTACTCACGTTAATTTAATCGAGTTGCATACTATTGTATTAAAAGCCTTAGAGTCCTTGTATATCAAGGGTTCGGGGCTTTTTTGTTTTTTTTGAAGTTTGCAGGATAATGCAGGTTAATGAACCGAATTGGGGCTGCTTTTGGGGCTAAATTGGGACTAATAATTGAATGTGGGTAGGCTTTTAAACATGGACAAATTAGTATATCAGACCGCTACGTATCTGTCTTATATGATAAGATAAGAACGGATGTTTTGGAGGTAATTAAAGGAGATGATGGTTTGGAAAATAAGACAACGTCAAACAATGTGGATATTAGCGATCACTTTGAAGTAACTTGTAAAAAGTGTGGCGGTAAAGATATTGAGATATATGGATACTCTATGGATGGCTATGATTATGCTGATATTAAATGCAATAATCCTGATTGTGATAACGAGTTAATTGGAACTGATTAAGTAGAAGGTGAGCAAAATAGATAAAAATATCACATCAGCACAATCGATGCGCCGTAAACAAAAACACCAACCACGCCAAACTTTGCTAATGTCTTACTAATCATCTGGAGTAGTGCATATACTCCAATAGAAACACCTATTAAGATTGGGAGTGCCGATAAATAGTCTGCAGCTATGTCGGTGGCTCCTGATTTTATTTTGTTTAACACGTATTCGGTAACAAATCCCGTAGTCATTTTAAACAACCCCCGCCATAACGTCCGCTAAAACACCAAATATCATAGGGAGTACACTAATCAGGACGTATCCCATTGATGCTTTAGTTATCATGCTAAAACCTCTGTCAGAGTTGCCTAATATAATGAATATCCCGCCACCCAATACAACGGCTAAAGCAATTGGATAGGCTGCCCCTTGGATCAATTGTAAAAGTGGATCAAATGCAGTCATCATTTTATTTTGGATGTCGGCGGTTTCGGCAAAAGCTTGTGTGGGGATAAACGGAGCAATGGCTAGTGGGATTAGGGATATGGTGGGAGCTTTTATATTGGATTCGTGTTCCTTTCGTATAAAGGACTTAAAATCATACGTTTTGGTTTTCACAGTAAATCCTCCCTTAAATAAATCTGATATTCTAGACCTTCCATCAACTCGGACAGGATCTCTCTTCTGTACGGAGTTGTAGTAACCCACACTAACTTAGGCATCCCGCTAAAGACTCCCTTTTGAATCAATCGACGGTATTTCTCCATTTTAATTTTATTTTTATTCATCTTTTGTAAGTGATCTATTTCTATAATGTGGTGTTTTTTATGGGGATAAGAAAATGATGTGTAATGTGCATCAGCAACAACTGTTATTTTTTCGTTATTTAATTCATACGTCATTCTTATTTCGTTCTGCCATGTTCCGGGTTTTCCTAAGTGGATATACAAGTCATTTCTCATTAAATAGTGTTGTGCAGTGGTTAGTTTCTTGCGGATTTTATTGCTATTCACGGCATCCCTGCCATCTTTATTGAGATAATATACATTTATCCCATCATCCTTAAAAACGCTTAGAAAAGGCTCTATCTGCTTAATTACACGATAAGCATTACTATCACTTTTTAAATCGTGGAGGCGTTGCAGCTGCTTGACGGTCATGTAATCAAATCTCTTCAAGGACAAAAGAATCTGTTCTTGTCTGCCGTTTAGCTTTGTCGCTAACATTCTTACCCTCCTTGATATGCAGTTTTATAATCTCATTTATTTCTGTTTCTTCTATATAAGGAGTCTGGACAATATAATTTTTTACCCTGCGGAAAATGGCTCTCCCCTCTATTTCCGGTAATTCCTCTGCTCCACCCTCATCTAACACAGCGCGGCTTTGCGTATTGGTTTCTAATCTAAAGCATACCCGAGCGCCAATGTTAGCACGTACTTGCGACGGGAGTGTCTCGTTTGTTGGGTACTGGGTTGCGTATATAAGCCTATATCCAGCCGATCTTCCCCTCCTTGCGATATCCACAACGATATCCCTGCTGTCATCATCTAAGTCTGCCGCTTCATCAATGATGACAAAATCGCGCGCTTTCTGACCTGCTCTTTTAACGTCTTTGATTCCTTTTTCAAATAGATCATCAAGTTTTCTATTCATATCCTCCTGGATATCCTTTAATATTTCTTTCGCCCCCTTTGGCACCCGGGCGAAGTTAGCGCATTGTTTTAAGTCTTTAAATGGTCCAAGCTCATTGCCTCCTTTTAAATCGATTAAATGCAATCGCACATTATCGGGCTGTTGTTTGATCATTACAGATACAATAAGTTTTAGAAACTCTGACTTCCCAAATCCCGTGGCTCCCGCGACAATCATATGAGGCCTTGATTCAAAATCATGAGTGATCAATTCTTTGTAAGTGTGACCAACCGGCACCTTCCATTCCCCAGGCAATAAATCCTCATTATATGGATACATTGTATCCAACCCCCTTTCGTAAACCCTTATTTTGAGCATGCCGTCATACTCCATTTCAATGTGCTTATCTAGTTTAATGCGATTATTAAAGATGTCCTTAACTTGCTTCACCACATCGCCTTTCCAATTAATATTTTTGATGTTGGCCAGATTAATGTCGGATTGACTTTTGTTGTTTAACCCATCGATAAATAGCTGTTCGTTATCCTCAAATTGTTTAAACGATATTCCTAACGGTATTTTATAAACATATTCCGTGCACTCCTTTTTCTTGGATTTTCGGTAAATTCGAATACTTCCCTCCTTCGTTTTTAATCCAGCTGCATCTGCAATTTTTATTATTTTATCGTGATCATTCGTTGCAGATTTATTTTGATAATAATAAGAAGCTCCAGCGACTAATCCCATACTTGCAGTTGATAAGATTTCAAAGAGCATTTAGCGCACCTCCTTTTTCGTATCTATATATAGATAGTCCCTGCCCGAGTGCATGTTTTGGATATTGGCGAGAACGCTTGGTGTAAAAGACTTTATGTGGTGCAAACTGCTGTGTAATTAGGTATGCACTTAGTGCAGTTTGGTTTATATGGTAGATTATATGGCCGGGATAGCCTGTATTATTACAAATGACTAAAAATATTTAAACAAAATTATTAAAGGGTTATTTCATTTGTTGTGGAATTTTATTAATAGGTGATAATATGATACAACTAAAAATAAATGAAATGATCTTAAAAAGTGGATTAAAAAAGGGACATATAGCTAAACAATTAGAGATAAACCCTGTCACTTTGTCTAACTACATTAGTGGGAAAAGGAAAATATCATTAGAAATGGCAATTAAACTTGCTGACATTCTAAACTGCAAAGTTGATGATCTATATGAGGTTTCGGATGATTAAAAAAACAGGAAGCTCTAGCCTCCTGTTTTAATCTATCCATACACTCACTAAACTGTCCAACGGTATTTCTAAATCCTCTAATCGTAAATAATTAAGTAACGGATCAACACCTAAAAGCTTACCTCTCACTTTATGGTAATCATGATCTTTAAAATATTCCACTTCGACTGTCAAATCATTCTGCAGAGCCAGCTGCAATTTTAAATTCATTTCTACTATCATTTGTTCATCCAGCATCGGTTTTTCTTTCCAATCATCTTGCGCCCACATTTCTTTTAATGCCTTTACGTGCTCAGGCAGCATAAGCGACGTCCATTTTTTAGTCCCGCGATCATTCATTAAGCAATCCCCTTTCTTCCGGAACCGCATGAAAGGATATTATCAAGCTTTAACGTACGAACCTTTTTGCGGTAATAACAATACACCAAGATGTGGCTGTCATTAGTTTTTAGGACACGTACATACCTTTCAGTGACTTTACCGCTGGAGTCCATATAAAAGATAACGATTTTCTCCTTATTTTCGATCGACCTGATAAATAATCCTTTCATGCTTATCCCTCCACAACAAATTTATACAGAACTACTGTTCTCATTAACTAAAGATTATATACGAACGTATGCTTCTTATCAAGAGGGAAATAAAACCAAGTCGAATTTTCAAATGTTCCATTCTTTATGATATGATAAGAACAAACGTTTCTGTCTTAGGAGGGTTTAATTTGAAAAACTTGGTACTTAGATTTATCACCATGCCAATGGCTGTGCTAGTATTTAAGCAAGATAAAGAAGAAGTTAAAAAGTCTAAAGCACAGGCAGTATATCTTGATCTAATTGATTCTGTCCTGGAACAACTCCGGGAGGATTTTAAACAACTGAAAGCTGATATGTATTCCAAGCATCATCTGGACATCAAGTGTCTTGGAAAATCCGGCAATAAAGTAAAATACACCGTCAACCGGCAGGTGATTGAATTCTCATCGGAAGAATTACGAGCTAACACTGAAAAATTAATGAAGGAATATCTCATCAAAGTAGAAATGAACAGCGAGGAATATATTTGGACTAACTAATAAAAGAAGGTATTTTATCAATCATGCAGAATTAATACTATGAGGTGATAAAATGGGAGCAAACGAAACAATCGTAGATTTAGTAAGGGGCATTGCTGAATCAGAAGAGATCGAAGTAAGTGAAGAGCGCTTAAAAGAAGTTGCTGCCGAAGTCCCTATGACAGGTCAATTCGGAAGCCTGATTAATAAGACAGTAGATTTGCTGAAAGAGAAATAAAAAATGTCCCTGGGTTTTCCAAGCCCAGGGATAGTGTGCTTTCTACATATTATAACACCTTAATTCTACCCTAATTAAAACGTCCCTGCATTCAATCTGCGCTGCATTTCTTTGACCATTGTAGATGGTCTCCACAATTCACCATCTACTGGTGTACCGAGGTAAGACTGTAAAGCTCGTACAGTTGCTTCGCCTAAAATACCGTCAACAACTAACTTGTAGCCTTTGCTGTTTAGGTATCTTTGCAATGCCTTAATTACCGGGCTTCCACCTTTACCAAACTTAACACCACCAGTTAGCGCTTTTGTTGCTTGGTTTCCGGCATATTGACCCCAGATTTCACCATCTACCGGTGTGCCAAACAAGCGCTGTAAGGCTTTTGTCACTTCCCAAGCCCAATACCCATCAACCGTTAAACTCGCCTTTGGAGAGCTTGTATCTGCCTTTGGTTTGCTTACCTTAGGAGCACTTGTTTCCCCTTCCATGAAGCCTTTCACCATATTAACGAAAACATTCCAAGTAATACCTTCTTTTCCGGCTCTAATTTGAGCAGGGCAGTTTTTGTTTGCAAAATCAGCATGTTGTTTTAGGCGATCAATGCCGTGACCGTATTGTTTTAATTTAGCTGCAGCACGCCTCGCTCCATTTTCTACAGCCTTTTTGTAATTACCGTCCGAATTAATACAGATTTCAATATGATACCCTCTTGTATTTCCAGGACCTCGACCATCCGTGGCCGCCCAACATTTCGCGCCATCCGGGAATGATTGTATGGCCACTTCATCGTCAACAGACTCATGCCAACTTGCTTGTCTCGGGTTTAGATTTGACTGTAATTTAGCATGCATTTGAGCGTTGGCACCTTTGTTAGTGTTTCCGGTCTGATGCGCTATCACGAAATCGACTGGATTACCCCGTCCGTATGAACGTTGATTTTCAACACTACTAGATACTAGTTGTTTTTTAAATGTTACAGACATTATTAATTCCTCCTTTTTTAATACATGAAAAAAGACACCCCCATAACCGAGATGCCTTACTGATCTTCTTCTTCTTTCGTACTAAACTCTTTTCTGATTTCTTCTGGTAAAGTTTCACCGCTATTGTCTATCGATTTTAATTTTTTAGCGAGATTAGTTGGTACTAGCACACCTAAGTGAGCCATATTTTCCACAATAGATAATCCCTCGTTAGCAATATAAAAAAGGACCGTCGCATAAGTGACCGCCCCTTGTAAACCTAAAATTTGATCAACCACATTGGCCAAGATAATCACTACCAGTACAAGAACTTTTCTTGCATATCCAAACAGTGATTTACGGCTCCATAAGTTTTGGTTTTTCCATGCCTTAAATACTCCCGTGACAATATCCAACGCCATCAATAATAAAAGTAAATGCAAAAACTTCACATCACCAAAAAGAAAAAAACGCGCTGCTTCTAAATGCTCCAAGTTAACATCTCCAATCATTTAAATTCATCTCCTTGTCCTATTTTTGAGTAAGGACTTCTCGTATTTCTCCAAAAGAAAAGACACCCAACTTAATGAGTGTCTACTCTTCAATACTTATTCCATTTAGTAATCGCCTTTCTTAACCCATTCCCACCCATAATCAGTAATCTTATCTGCTGCTATTTCGATTAATTTGTGATTGTAATCAGGAAACTCTTCAGAAAGAACATCTGACGGATGGTATGGTCCTCCGTTTATATACTGGTAGCCGCCTTCCGAACTATCATGAGGTACATTTTGAGCCGGATCCTCATATACCTCGTAAAACCAATCCATCATTTCCTGCACTTTAGATTCATCATATTCCATAATAAAACCTCCCTCCTATCTACCTATTCGACATCAAGAGGGAATATCCTTCTTTTTACCTAGTTTTTAATTAGATTGTTTCGTCTAACTATCTTTATATTCGTTTATATCGTCGGACAAAAGCAACACTCGTTCGTCATTGTTATCATTTGCAATTAGCGTCCCAGTTGTTATTTTGTTAATGTTGTCACCCTTATTGGAGACGTAGTTTTTTAAGTTGGGTAGCAACGGCATATCTTCCACTACTTTTACGAGTTGTCTATCCTCTATTTTATATTTCAGCAAGTCAATCTTTTCTTCTAAATAAAAAAAGAAATCATACTGCCTGTCAGGGATAATGTTTACACCCGTTAGACCTTCAGTAATTTCTCCATCTTCATTTACATTTACATATACCAAGAAACCATCCATTATCATCCCACCTGCCCTGCTCTTAATATTCTTGTGTATGCAGCACGGTTAGCTGCACCAGTCCTAAGCTGCACATAAAAGTTAACTTCTTGATAAGTCGGCACACCTAAATCAATTGTAAACGTGTGGTATTCTGATCCATCTTCTGCAGAATTATCAAAGACAAAACTGGCATTAATGATATTTGCCCAACTACCTAAACCTATAACTGTTACTGCGCCAGATGAAGTTCCTGAAGAAGCCATTCTATGCGCAACATTAATCCTTAAATATCTGCCTTCATGACGGAATGTACCCATATCGCAATTCAAATTTGTAGTTGATATTGTCCTGTTCCATTGGTTGAAAACCTCCACACCGTCACTTCTAAATGCCGGGGAAGAAAATTGAACATTATAACTTATATTTGGTATTCCGTCGATAACAAACATCCTACCGTCTTTACCTTGTATTCTAATTGCTCCTTCTTGGATATCTAACAATCCTGCAGTCAAATCAATTCGCGTATTTGGATTGTTACGATCAATTGCAGTAAGTGCATTACCATCCCAATAAAAATAGTTTTCATCGCCTATTATTAATACATTATTCGTTCTCAGCGCACCAGATGTAATGGCGTCCGCAACTATACCCTCATAAGTCATTGCGGAGTTATAATTCTTACCCGCATCACGAGAAAATCCAATACCATCCGTATTAAAGCGCATATAACCATTCGGGTTACTTTTATTAATACCGATAATCTCGCCAGCACCATACATAAAATGACTGTCTAAGTTTCCATTAATAATATCAGATGCTCGGCGAATTGCATCGGGGAGCCAATCAAAATCAATCTTTTTACGCCCATCAATCACATCTTTAAAATCTTTAATAGCATCGTAATTGTCTGTCTTATAACGCTCTACAATGTTTTGATTGCCCACATCGTACTGGGCATCAATTATGCTTCCTTCCCAATCAAACAACTCGTCAATTTCAACCACTCTTACCTGGGCGTTCATCTTTAGCTTACTGACGTACACCCATATCCGGTCACCTTCTTCGAATTGCATTTCCGGATAGCCGTTTTTAGTCAAATCAACTGGAGTGATTGTGGTAGATAATCTAAGACTATTTTCTACTTGGTTTTTAATAGCCTCTCGTAAATTGTCCTCATGTTTATAAGAACCATCACGAATTGCCGGACCTTCAATTGGTCCGTATTTATCCACTAATGACGGGGAAGCGTATTCGACCTCCAATTTGTAATCCGCATCTTGTTCTGAATCATCTTTATCACCAAAGCCACGTGCCCACGTATGGAAACCAGACCCATCCACTTGTACAGAAACATCTTTAATATTTAAATCTTCATGCAGAATAACGTCCTTGTCAGAGCCGATTAATTCATAGATGTAGGCTAGTTTATCACGGATAACATATTCCCCTTTGAAACGGTCAACGCCGTACAGGAAGCGCTCTGTTTTGCTCTGGTTGGCTTGGTAATTCAATGTATTTGCAGATAGATTATCAACGATAACAAAGTCGTAATCAGTACCTTTAAACACTTCAATAAAATATGGTCCCGGTGTGCTTGATTCGTCTGTCGCTTCGTCTTGCATGTAGTGGCCATTCATATCCACAAAAAAAGATAACACTGCATCGATACCGACTGAAAGTGTGTCTCCATCTATTGCATAAGTGGGACCCGTGATGGTGTACCATTCACCTTTGAAAAGTATCTTCCAGCCAAATTCAATGTCATCGATAAAGTCATTATTTATTGTGTCATTATAAAAGGACAGCGATATTTCACGCTGCCCATTCACTCTTCTTATTCTGTTTGTTTCTGTCATTGCCGGATATTCTTTACCTTGTAAATCCTTAACAAAAACAGCCGGTTGTCCTAGGATTGTGATCACCTCGTTTCGTGCATAGAAAAAGACACCCTAATAGGGGTGTCTAATAATTAAAACATTATTTCGATAGACTTAATTTCGCCTACCTTCTTTTTCTCGCCTGTTTTTTGAGATTCTAGTTCAGTATCAGGATTATTCATTAAGTCCTGCTGAAGCATTACAGAAATTTCTTGGGCAGTTAAACGAACATCTACATCGGATCCACCCCAGATTGTGCCGTCTTTAAAGTTATACTGCAATTTATATCTCTTCAAGTAATCACCTCCTGCCTACTCATACATTCGACAAAAGAGGTCAAAAGTCCTTCAATTTTTCACTTATCTTTAATTCAGTTATTCCGCATTTTGTTCCGAATGTCGATTAAAAGACCTCTGTGTCTAATACGTTCGCTTTACAAAATGGACAGCACGGAACTTTAGCTTCCAACCACGCAACATAAACTTCTGAAAACTTGTAAAACACCTTGTGACAGTTTTTGCATTTAACTCCTGGAGAAAAAACTTTATCCAATCCCAGCATTTTAAGTTTAGAGGGACTATATTTTCTCTTTCTAAATTCGCTGAGTTCATCTTTTTCACTATTCATAAAATGCACCTCAACTACGTTTTGATAAATTCCATGGCATTGGGTATACTCTATTAGCCAATATCCAAGTTAAAACAAAAGAGACAAAAAACGCTAACGCTGTAGCCTGCGCTGCCCCTACAGCTCCATTAAGCTTGATTAATATATAGTTAAATAATATATTTAATACAGCTGTTAAAAATGTTACGATACTTAGAAGTTGTGTTTTTTTCTTATAAAAGATTACTCCTCCCACCATTTTATACATTCCATTAAATGCAAAACCAAGCGCTATCCAGAATATATACGTGACCGAACCTTCAAAAGCATCACCGATAAATATACTTACCATGAACGGGGCTACTGCACTCATCAATATTACAATTAGAAGAATCGCCACAAAGTAACCATAAGTGATTTTCACTATGTTTCTGTTTACTCTTATGTTTTTTAAGTTCAATTTTTCATACAAATATGGCATCCATGCTTGATTGAATGAATCTTGCAATACCCCAATAATCATCCCTATCTGATAACCTACTGTATAAATCCCAGTTTCACTAATTCCCACCATGTTCGTTATAAAAATACGGTCTGTCATAGTTATCAAAAACATACCTATAGCATGCGGGACAAGAGGAACTCCAAACTTTAAAATATCCTTAGCGTATTCCTTCTTAAAGGTAACGGAAAGTTTTTCTCTTCTTATTACTATAAATAACCCTAGAACTGAAAACGCAGCAGCTGCTAAAATTTGCGCACCCACTCTGCCTTCCCATCCATATCCTAAGCTTATTACAAAAATTAAGGTAAGGACCAAATTTAACGCCGTTTGAGAGATCTGAAAGATGCCATAATTAATTGCTCTTTTTCGAACTTGCCATAGCGTTAAAGTTATTTGGATAACGCTGTTACCTAGTCCAGCTATAACAACTAATAATAGCCACTCTTTAGGAAATGCAGTGATACCAGAGATAAAATCAGAAAATAAAATCATCAATAGAAAGATAAGTGATGTGCTTCCGAGTAATAGGTAAAAGGCAGTAGATATATAATGTGAATAATTTCTGTTTTCGTCAAAGTATTTCCGATTTATAGCTCCATACATATTTAATCCTATAAAAGGCGCGAGAAAACCAGTAAGGACGCCAAACATGGAAACTATACCGTAATCAGTAGGTGTCAAATACACCGTTAAAATTGGTAACAAGAAAAAAGGAATAGCTTTATTAATAATATTTGCTAGTGTATAAATCCCTGATGTTTTAAAAAGAGATGAATTTAATATTCTTTTAAACATTTTTCCTATCCAATGTTACAAATAAACTCATGATGAATACCCCCTATTAATACTAAGAAAAATATATCACAAATAAGAATATTTTACCATAAAAATAGTAGTAATATCGCCTTAGTCACACAATTGTTGTATTAAGGGGAGAATTAAAAATTATACTTATCGCTTAAAGATGATTGACCCATTTCTGTGATTGCTCCAATATATAAATCTCTTGATAGATAGGCTATATCCGAAATATCTATATAATGGACTGTACTCATTTTGTTGCTTCTTTTTCTTAAAATTGCTTGATGAGTCTGTCCTCCCAGCGGTGTTTCGAAAACTGTAACGTTGGTAGGTTTATCGGTTATAACCGTCAAAATGGTGTCATTACGACTAGTGTTTGTGATAGTAGGCAATTCAAAATCTAAATATTCTCCGTTTAAATCCGATTCAATAATGCAGTAATCATCTATTGGTACTTCGATAATATATATGTTATTACCTAGCTTTTGAGCACCATAATTAGATTTGATTTCTTCACCTTCAAGTATCGTGCCAGTTAAATCAACCTCAACACTTATTGTCGTATTTATATCTCGTCTAAATACAGGAACATACGGCAATTCAGAAGTAACATAAATCTTTCCATCAGCTTCAAAAAACTTTATTTCGGTGATCGATTGTCTCAACTTCATGTACTCAATTGCTGTCATAAAATCCAGTGTCACAACATTATGATTACCGATTGTTTCCCGTTGATTCGAGAAAAACTCTTCCAACTCGCCATCTACTACAGTGTGCCAGTGCGTGAAATCTGTATACCACCCACCACTATTTATCACATTTGTTAAGGCTTGCTCACATAATGTCATTATTTCTTCCCTTGTTCCAGGCATATCTCCTTGTCTGGTTGTCATTGGTAACGAGGACGTGTCTTCAATGTCATAACTGATATTGGCAAGATTGTAATTACTGTTTCTCACACCGAGGTAGTAGTTTTTAAATTCCTCTCGAAAGTTTTGATAACCGTATCCGTAGCTTGCAAAAGAAGGATATCGGCTTAACCCATTATAAATATTGTCATAGTGTTCTTGGATTAATTCTTCTGCGTTGGCGTTTTCATCCACTGTTATCTGATGCGCGGTCCGTTCATACACCCCGAACTTTAAACGGCCTGTTTTATCTATTTCTTTGTATTGCGATGCATTGCCATCAGTAATTGGACTGATAAGTACGGTCATAGCAAGATTGTATTTAAAAGCATGTAATTCGGCATCACCGGCATGTTGACCATACGTATCTGTACAATGCGACCAAGTAGCTAATGCCCCGTACTTATGTTGCTTGATATTATAAGGTACTGAAACGGGATTCATTGGTTTGTAATCAGGTATATTGAATCCCTTTAAGTTCATTCCCTGTAATCTCATAATTTCACCCTCACTACTGGATGAGTGCTACTATCTGTAGTGTCCGCCCATTGATCACCAGGTAGAAGACCTACTGGTGGATTAGCTAAAGTTCCGACTGCTAGTTCGCCAGTCGTTATAAGTTCTTTAAATTTAGGGCTATCTGTAGTATTAAGTGATTGGTCAAATGAAAAGCCACCACCCAGACCGCTGGAAGTAATTACACAAAAAGGATCAGTTGTAGACCAGCCGCCTCCCCCTTCAACATTATCTGCATGATTATTGGGTATTAAGTCATAAGCTACTTTCATGATTACCGTTTTTCCGTTGTCATTAGCAGCAACCGTTGACAACCTACCAATATTTTCAGATACACTTATTTGACCGCTATCAAAAACATCAAACCAAGTGCCGTCACTAGCC
>RWZD01000056.1_pt1 | contig 35276 bp, 53 predicted proteins | sample 2187771 | NCBI WGS metagenome assembly RWZD01 (sample SAMN10531866, study PRJNA481165) | viral metagenome | isolation source: viral particles purified by filtration and ultracentrifugation from about... | place: USA: Tennessee
AACAAGATTTGTTGCTGCTTTATCGTGGGCGCTTGCGTTACTTGAGCGTAGAAGTGGTTCGAGTATTTATATAGTTGGTGCTGCATTAAGGCAAGCAAGACAAGCATTTGATTTTATTAATTTTAACTTAAAGCATATGGGAGAAGAAGAAAATTTTAGAGTACTTGCCAATAACCAAGAATCATCTATAAGTGGTGATTTGGGTGATGGATCATTACACATTGAAGCTCTTGCAGCTAATCCAGATAAGCAAGACTCATTAAATTGTAATATTGCAATAGCAGATGAATTACATGCTTATAAAAAAGCAACACAATATAACGTTATCAAAGAAGCAATGAAAGCTTACACGAACAAATTGATGATTGGTATCACAACTGCTGGAGATAATCAAAACAGTTTTTGTTATAACAGATTAGTATATTGTCAAAAAATATTAGATAAAACAGTAACAGATGAACAATACTTTGTATTTATTGCGAAGGCAGACGAAGACGAAGAAGGAAATGTAGATTATACGAGCGCAGCAGAACATGAAAAAGCAAATCCGAATTACGGTGTAACGATCAGAGCAGATGACATAATGAATGATGCGCTGCAAGCACAGAATGATCCGCAACAACGGAAAGATTTTTTAGCTAAATCAATGAACAAGTATACTACCGCAATGAAAGCATATTTTAACATTGATGAATTTATAATATCTAACACGAAAGCGGAACAAGAATTAAAATTAAGTGGTTTATCTATGGAACAAAAAATGAAAAGGTTAGCCAAATTACCAATAAATTGGTATGGCGGTGCGGATTTATCGAAAATGCACGATTTAACAGCTGATGCTATATATGGTCATTATAAAGGAATAGACATTGCCATATCACATGCATTTTTTCCGATTATATATGCACATGTAAAAGCAGATGAAGATAGTATTCCTTTATTCGGTTGGCAAGATGATGGTGTTTTGACAATGACAAATACTCCAACAGTAGCATATGAAGATGTTGTTAAGTGGTTTAAAGAAAAGAGAAACCAAGGATTTAAAATTAAACAAACTGGCTTTGATGTGAAGTTTGGTGAGGAGTTTTATCTAATGATGAAAAAGTCACGTTTTAATATAGTGAATGAACCACAATATTTTCACTTAAAATCACAAGGTTTTAGACGCATAGAAAGACAAGCAAAAAATGGCAAGTTTTATTATTTGGGTAATCAAGCATTTGAATATTGTGTTCAAAACGTTAGGGCAATTGAACAAGTAGATGATGCCATTAAATATGAAAAAGTAGAAGAGAAGTCACGTATTGATGTGTTTGATGCAACTGTATTTGCATGTATGCGAATGCTTAATGATATGCAGAAATCACAAACAGCTTCCAGATGGTTAAGTAGTTAAAGGAGGGAACGGAATGGTTACATGTGATAAATGTGCAACTGAATTTGAAATTAAGGTAAAAGAAAAAAAGTATAGTGTAAGTGTTAGAGAAACATATTTTAGATGTCCGTCATGCAAAAATCATTATTCAGTAATATTTACTAATCCGGAAGCAAGAAAATTACAAAGAAAAGTAAAAGGTTTAAAAAATGTTACTGGGAATAGAGTGGCTAAATTGAATATGAAAAATAGAATAAAAGAAATATCTGATGAATTACGAAGAAATCACTTAAGGGTGGTTGAGTGATAAATGAAGATGTTTGAGTTTGTTGTTAATAATTTAATGGATATTATATTGGTTTTAGGTATTTTGTTTATAGCAACAGGTGCATTTTTAATAAGTATTGTAATAGGTTTTTTTACAACTGGAGCAATACTAATTTTACTTTCAATAGCAATGTATTTTATAGGAGGTGATTGAATTTGAGTGTGTTTTTTAAAAAGAGAAAAACTAGATCTGATCCACGAAATGCAGAAACATGGTTTTTATCACAAGATGCGCATGATTTATTATCTGTTCCTGGTTATACACGATTAGTAGATAATCCAGAAGTGCGGATTGCTGCAGGGAAAATTGCAAGCCTTATTTCATCTATGACAATTTATTTAATGGAAAATGCAGAAAACGGAGATGTAAGAATAAGAAATGAGTTATCACGAAAAATTGATGTTAATCCATATTCGTTAACTACTAGAAAAACATGGATGTATACCATTGTAAGAAACATGGTACTGGATGGAGATGGTAATAGTGTTGTATATCCTAAAGTTAACGCTGAAGGTTATATTGAAGATTTAATTCCGTTAAGGCCATCACAAGTTAACTTTATAAATACAAGTGAAGCTTATAAAGTGAAATATGGTGATAAAACGTATAACCATGATGAAATTGTTCATTTCGTACATGAACCCGATCCAGACAATCCATATCTAGGAACAGGATTTAAAGTAGTACTATCTGATATTATTAAAAATTTAAAGCAAGCGCATAAGACAAAAAAGTCATTTATGTCTGGAAAGTATATGCCATCATTAATTGTTAAAGTTGATGGAAATACGGAAGAGTTAACTTCTGATAAAGGTAAAAAAGCAGTATACGATAAATATCTTACTGCTCATGAAGCGGGTGCACCATGGATAGTACCTGCTGACATGTTAGATGTTGAACAAATAACACCATTATCATTAAAAGACTTAGCAATAAATGAAGCGGTTGAGTTAGATAAAAAGACTGTGGCTGGAATATTTGGAGTACCTGCTTTTTTATTAGGTGTTGGGAAATACGATAAAGACGAATATAACAATTTTATTAATTCAACTATATTACCAATCGCTAAGGAAATTGAACAAGAATTAACACGTAAAATATTGTGGTCAGATAAACACTACTTTAAATTTAATTCACGAAGCCTATATGCTTACGATTTAATAGATTTAGTAAGCGCAGGAACCGCACTGGTTGATAGAAATACATTAAGGAGAAATGAATTGCGTGATTGGATTGGCATGAGTCCTGATCAAGATATGAATGAATTAATAGTTTTAGAAAACTATGTACCATCCGATATGTTAGGAAATCAAAGCAAATTGAAAGGAGGTGAGAAAGATAAGAATGAATGACAAACATATAAGAAGCGTAGAAGTTGACCTTCAGACTCGATCATTAGAAGAAACTAATGAGAAAGTTATTGAGGGTTATTTTTCTGTTTTTAATTCAGAAACACAGTTATTCCCAGGCGCCTATGAATCTATCTCACCTACTGCATTCGACAAAACACTATCTAATGATGTAAGAGCATTGATTAATCATGATACTGCATTTGTATTGGGTAGAACGAAATCAAACACATTGGAATTAAAGTCTGATTCACGTGGACTTTGGGGGTCTATTAGGATTAATGAAAATGATTCAGATGCAATGAATCTTTACGAACGTGTGAAACGTGGAGATGTTGATCAATGTTCATTTGGATTTAACATTTTAGATGAAACAACAGAATATCGTGATGATGGTTCGGTAAAATGGACGATTAATGAAATTGATTTACACGAGGTGAGTGTTGTAACGTTCCCAGCTTATAGTGATACATCCGTGCAAGCACGAATGCAACAGAAAGAAAAAATAGAACAACGTCAATTAGAAAAACAAAAAATAAAATTAAGAAAGAGGTTAGAAGATGCTTAAACAATTAATGCTAAGAAAGAAAATTAATGATGCTGAAGTAGAATTGAAAAAACTCAAAGAACACGATTTCAAGAAACGTTCAGAAGAGCTTGAGCAATCTATTGAGGAAGCAACGACAGATGAAGAGTTAAATACTATTGAAGAATCGATTGATGAGCTTGAAACTGAAAAAGAGGAACATGAAGAGGAAGTGCGTGACCTTGAAGAAAAAATAGAAGAATTAGAAGAAGAGTTACGGTCTATCGATGTAAAGACACCTAAAAATAACGAAACAAATCGAGGTAGATCACAACAAATTGTAACTGGAGGTAATAATAAAATGAAAGTAAACCGTGGATTTTTTAAAGGAATGGAACGATCTGTTGCAGATATTTTTGTGCAACGAGAAGATGTTAAAAAGTTTTTGACAGATGTTAGAGAAGGAAATATTTTAAGTGAAAATCAACAAAAAAGAGCTGTAGATGGTGCTGACTTAGGCATACCTGATACTGTATTAGGTTTAATCAGAGACAATTTACACCGTTATTCAAAATTAATTTCAAAAGTTAATTTACGAGCATTGAAAGGAACATCACGAACAAATATTGTTGGTGAAATTCCTGAAGCTATTTGGACAGAAGCGTGTGCAACATTAAATGAGCTTGATTTGAAATTCCATCAAGTTGAAGTTGACGGATACAAAGTAGGTGGATTCATTGCAGTGTGTAATGCCACTTTAGAAGATACTGACTTTGCACTTGCAAATGAAATTTTAGATGCAATTGGACAAGCAATTGGTATTGCAGTTGATAAAGCGATTATTTATGGAACGGGTAAGAAGATGCCAGTTGGTATTGTAACAATGCTTGCGGAAAAAAGTGAACCATCTTACTGGGGAGATAAAGCACCTAAATGGGAAGATGTTTCAGGAACGAACATTAAGAAAATTAATGAAAATGATCCGACAAAACTGTTTGCTGAAATTATTCGAACAACCGGAGCGGCGAAAGCCAACTATGGAGTTGGTAACAAATTCTGGGCAATGAACGAAAACACGTTCACAGAGATACAAGCTCAATTAGTTACATTTGACTCTTCAGGAGCAATTGTTGCTAGCGTAAATAATACAATGCCAATTGTAGGAGGAGACATTGTATTATTACCGTTCATGAAAGATGGTGATATCGTAGGTGGATATGGAGCACAATATCTGTTAGTTGAGCGATCTGGATCACAGTTTGCTAAGTCTGAACATGTTCAGTTCATTGACGATAACACAGTTTATAAAGGGACAGCACGTTATGATGGACGTCCAGTTGTAAACAATGGATTTGTAGCATTTAACATCAGTAACAAAGAAGTAACCAAAGAAGTCACATTTGCTCCAGACACAGCAAATGAAGAGGATGGTGGATCGGGGGAGTAATTCCCCCCGTAAATGTGGCGGGGGTTTCCGTTAAACCAAAGACGAATAATCTCGAAATTGGAGATACAAGACAGTTAAACGTAGAGATTGACCCAGGTGATGCAGATAACAAAAATGTTGACTTTACATCTGATGATGAATCAATTGCATCGATTGATAACGAAGGAATAGTTACTGCTATCGCTGAAGGTGAAACAATTATAACTGTAACTACAGAAGATGGAAATCATAAAGATACAGCGACAGTAAATGTGACCGATCCCGATCCTGATGAAGAACCAGAAGAATAAGGAGGGGTTGTATGGAAGAACAAGCTTTAGTATTAACCAAAGCTAGAATAGGTTTATCTACAAAAGTAAGAGATGAATATTTAGAGTTTATTATTAAAAGTGTCATAAAAGAACTAGAAAATGATGAGGGATTATCTATAGATTTAGATAACCCTCATCATTTAATGTTTGTCGTTGATTTTGCAGACTGGCGATATTCTAATCGTGACAGCGAGAAAGGTATGCCAAGACATTTACAATATCGTCTCCATAAACTAATCATAAAGAAGGTAACATCAAATGAGTAGGACATGGGATCATGAGATACAATTAGTCGCTGTCAATAATGAAATAAACGACAACGGATTTGAAGAGACGAAACTCGACTATGGAAACAAAATATTATCGAACAGGTTAAATGTTCATTCAGTTGAATTTTGGGCAGCTAAGCAGAATGTAATTGATTTAAAATATGTATTTGAGATACATGGGATTGAATATAACGGAGAACGAGCTGTTAAGTATAAAGATAATTTATACAAAGTAGAGCGAACATATTTAAATAAAGACAATTATTTAGAGATTACACTTTCTGATTGGAGTGATGAGCATGGAAGTAGAGATTGAAGGATTAGATGATTTAATTAAATTTATTGAAGATATGCAAGGTGATACAGAGCCAGCAATAAATGAAGCGCTAGAAGTTAGTGGAGATTACTTGAAAGATAAATATACGGAGGGTGTATATTCTTATGGATTGAACAGACGAAGCGGTCAAGCTGCAGAATCTGTTACAAGAACAAATCCGACAAACGGTTCCTTGTATGTGGGTATTAAAGGTGGGGCAAAAGTAAAAGGATATTATTTGTACATGCATGAAATAGGATTTTGGAATGTACGGGCACAGAGATTTATAGCACCGAGGCCAACATTTGGAACAATTTATGCTAATGAACAAAATAATATATTACAAAAACAAGCCGAAGTATTTAGAAAGCGGTGGAATATATGAACTTAAATAAATTAATTAAAGATACGTTAAGACCATTAAATGTTCCAGTAGCTAAACTAAGATATAACCAAAAAGCAGATACGTACATTACCTTCATGGAATATAATCAAGCATCAAGAATGAGTGCAGATGATGTTGAAATAACAACTAAACACTTTTTTCAAGTGGATGTATTTTCAATTAAAGACTTCACTGATCTTGTTGATGAAGTTAGAAAGCGTCTAACAGATGTAGGATTTAGACGAATGTTCGAAAGTGAATCTTATGATGAAGATATGAAGAAAAATAGATCAATAATGAGATTTAATTATGAAACAAATTACAAGGAGGAATTTTAGATGGCGTTAAAAGGATTAAAGAATTTACATTACGCAATCATCAAAGAAGAGAATGATGAAGAAACAATTTATGGTGAAGTCAAAAAGTTAGGGCCAGCAAGAACGTTTAATATTCAACCAACAATCAATAGTTCCAATTTAAGAGCGGATGATGGTGTGTTATTCAGCGACAGTGCAAAAGGTGCTTCGACTGTAACATTAAACACAGCCTATTTAGAAGCGGAAGTAGAAGCGGATATCTTAGGAAAGAAAGTAGATGAGCGCGGAGGTATTGTAGATAGTAATGATGACAATGCTCCATATGTGGCAATCGGAGGGCAAGCATTATCTGCACGTGATGGGTATGAATGGTTTTGGGTATACCGCATTAAATTCGCACCGGGAGAAGAAAACAAAGAGACACTAGAAGAAACTCCATCATATCAAACGCCAAATTTAAGCGGTGAAGCATTGCCAAGATTACATGATGGAAAAGAACGTTATAAATTATGGGACAAAGATCCAAACATTAAAGATGAATCAATTTTTGATGAGTGGTTTGATGAAGTGGTTGATCCAGAATATGAAGAATCTACACCCTGAGGAACCCGAAGAACCCAAAGAGGGCGAGGGTGACGAAGAAGACGATGAGACTGATTAATTTCAGTCTCTTTTTTTGTAAATTTTTTTAGAGAAAGGGAGAAAAGCGTATGCAAATAGATGTTGTGATTGACGGAAAGAAGAAAACTTTTGTTGCAGATATTGTTCCAATGAGAGCAAAGCGAATATTTTATGAGATTCAAGCAAAAGAAGAAGAAGTATATGATGAAAAAGGATATATTCCAGCAAAAAAGCGCATTGAGTTTGAAAATGAATTGATAAATATCTTAGTAGAAACAGTATTCAATAATCAATTTACAATAGATGAATTTATAGATGGTGTAACAGAAGATTACTATGACGAAAAACTAGCAGAAGCATTATTTGATAGAAAAGAAAATGACGAGGGAAACGAAATGGGGAAGTAAGCACATGGAAAGAAGTGCTTACTTCCTTTCGTAAATTATACAAAACATTGATGTTTGAAAATAAATGGACAACTACCCAAATTGATGAAATGGATGCTGACTTACTTTTAAATCTATTGGATGAAGAAGAAGAGGAAGTCTATTTATCTGATGTTTGGTAAAAGGTAGGTGAAATTATGGCACAAGAGATAGGTAATCTTAGAACAAAATTATCATTTGATAAAACAGGAGATAGTAATCTTACCGATTTAACACGAGATTTAAAAGGCGTACGTTCAGAAATGAACAATTTCCGAGCATCTGGACGCGCTTATCGAACGAGTGTAAAAGGAATGAAAGAAGAGTCTGATATACTCTCTCGCAGATTGCAAGTGCAGAGAGAACGTGTAGCAGAACTAGCTCGCAGATATGAAGAATCTAAGCGAGTAAATGGTGAGAATGCTGCAGCAACAAAAGATTTAGCTGCTCAATATAATAATGCGCAAGCTCAAGCTAAAAACACTGAACAACAGTTGTCTCGACTAAATGAAATGATTCGAACACAAGAAAGTCGTTGGACTAAGCTTGGAGATGCAATGATTAAATCGGGTGATAAACTTAAAACATTTGGTACAGCCACATCTCGTTTTGGTAGACAATATACAATGAGAGTGACTACACCAATACTAGCAGCTGGTGCCGCAGCAATAAAAGTTGGCATGGACTTTGAAGAAGGAATGTCTAAAGTAGAAGCTATTAGCGGTGCGAGTGGAAAAGATTTAGAGTCTTTAAAAGAGTTAGCTAAAGATATGGGTGCAACTACTCGATTTAGTGCAACGCAAGCTGCAGAAGGTTTAGAATATATGGCTCTTGCTGGTTGGGAAACTAAAGAGATGCTTGATGGTTTACCGGGAGTTTTAGACTTAGCAGCAGCAAGTGGAGAAGATCTTGGTCGCACATCCGATATTGTTACTGATGGTTTATCAGCATTTGGAATGGAAGCGAAAGAGTCCGCAAGATTTGCCGATGTGCTAGCTGCAGCAAGTGCTAATGCTAATACTGACGTAAGTGGACTAGGGGCAGCATTTCAATATGTCGCTCCAGTGGCGGGCGCTTTAGGTTTTAATATAGAAGATACTGCTACCGCTATTGGTTTAATGAGTGATAACGGAATTAAAGGTCAAAAAGCAGGTACTGCATTAAGAACGATGATGACTAACCTAGCCAAGCCGACAGAAGCAATGCAAAAACAAATGGATAAATTGAACATTTCACTTACTGACGGTGAAGGTGAAATGAAATCATTTGATGAAATAATGCAAGACTTGCGTAAAGGTTTTAGTGGATTAACAGAGGAACAACAAGCAAGTGCAGCGGCTACGATATTTGGTAAGGAATCAATGAGTGGTGCATTAGCAATCATTGGAACAACTGATGATGAGTACAATAAATTGTCTAAATCTATCGCTGATTCTAATGGTGCTGCTAGCGAAATGGCAGAAGTTATGCAAGACAATGCAAAGGGTGCAATGATTGAATTTAAGTCTGCTCTTGAAGGTATTGGAATTGAAGCATCTGAACACATGCTCCCAGCATTGACAGATATTATAAAAGGTGCAACAGATCTGGTTCGAAAATTTGGTGATTTGGATGATGAACAACAAAAGCAAATTTTAAAATGGGCAGGTATAGCAGCTGCGGTTGGACCTGCATCAATTGTACTAGGACATACGGCTACTGGATTAGGAAATGTTTTAACATTCGGTGGTAAAGTGTCTAAAATGTTAGGTCGTGCAAGTGGTGCGGGATTAATTGGTCGATTCGGATTGATGGGTGGACCAACTGGAGTAGCTGTAGTAGCGGCAGCAGGTGTTGGATTATTAGCATATAAAATGATTGATGCGCACAAAGAGTCTGAAAAGCTTAAAGAAGTATCGACAGAAACAGCTGAAAAACTAACAGAACAAGCAGATACATTAGAAGAATTAACTGACAAATTTGATGGATTGAAAACACAAAGTAAATTTACAAATGATGAATTTGCTGAATTAATTGATATAACAAAAGAATTAGAAACGACTCAAAATCCTGCAAGAATAGCAGATTTACAAGAGCAATATGAAGAGCTTGCCAAAAAAAGTGGAATGTCGAATGACGAACTTTCAGAAATGGTTGATTTAAATGATGAGCTTGTAGAGAAAACACCAGAATTAGAAGAAAGTTTTACGAAGCGAGGAAATGCTATCGCAGGTACAACGGATGAAATGCGAGAGTTAATACAGTCATATCGTGACTTGGCCATTGAAGAAATGCGAGATGAAATAAATCAAGGATTAATCAATGAAAAAGAACATTTAAAAGACATTAAGCAATATAAACAGGAATTAAAAGACATCGATGGCGAAATATTAGAATTAGAAAAACTAAGAGAACAACCACTTGAAGAAACGAAAGAACGTATCAGTGAAATTAACGATTTATTAATGGATGGTACATTAGAAATAGAAGAGCATGATGCATTACAAGATGAACTAAACTTACTAAGAGTTGCAGAAAATGAATTAATCGATGAAACATTAAATGGTTTATACGATAAAAAAGGTGCTATTAGAGATAACATTAAAGATAGTCAAGAAGAACTTGAAAAACTTGAAGAAGCAAAAGTGTATTACGCTGATTTGTTATTAGCAGAACTTGATATTAATTGGGAAAAAGGGAAGGGTCTTGAAAAACTAGATGACCGCATTGGAAAACTGAAAGAAGAACGTGACGAAATATTAAATAATATGAGTGAAGAAGATAGGCGTCATGGAAAGTTTGATGAACATTTAGCTGATTTGGACGAGTCTATATCCAAACACGAAACTGTTCGGGATAAAATTAAAGAAGAAACAGGCTTTTTATCTGAACATAATGCTGAGCAAGAACAAACTAAGTACTTATTAGGTTTGCAAGGTGAAGAATATGATAAAAACATTGGTAAATTAGATATTGAGAATATAAAAGCACGAGAAAATCATGAAACATTAACTAAACCAGCAACAAAATTATTAACAGTTGATGACAACGGAACAATTAAAAGTGTAAATGACAGAGCAACAGAGAAAAAAACAAAAGGAATTGGATTAGTCGCTCCAGGACTAGCGAGATTTAACCAAGACATAACAGCACCAGTTACTAAAACTGTACGTTTAGCAGCGTCGGGTATGCAGGGTGTTTTAGGTACATTACGAGGATATGCAACAGGAACAGATAACCATCCCGGCGGACCTTTTATTGCAGGAGAAGAAGGTTATGAGTTAGGTCGTATGGGCAATAGGTGGGAAATGCTAAATTTCGGTATGTATGACAGGCCGAGAGGTTATGAAGTATTTCCGCATAATGAATCGAAGCGTATTTTAAATGCGATGAATAATATACCAAAGTATGCCAATGGAACATCTAATAGATCGCCTGTGAATGCGATAAATGATGACACAAGCCAAATAGCTTCAAATACTATGATTGGTGCATTGCTAGAAAGAATTGCAATAGGCGTTGAAAAAGGTCAATCGATAAAAGTGAATGGAAAAGAAATAGCACGAGCGACTGCGGATGACATGGACAGAGAGATGTCGAGTACCAGTGGCAGACGTGCGGCGGCATGGGGTGGTTAAATGAGAGCATCAAAACTTAAAATAAATGATGTTTATACTGATGAATACAATTTTAAACCAAAAGGAAGAATTGACGTACCATCAGCAGAAGAGGACATTGCACAAGTAGATATAAAGGGGAGGGATGGAAATCTAACAAAAAAGTATGGTTATAAAGATATAGTGATACCTATAACCTTTACTATGTTCGATGTGATAAATGGCTTTAAACCTACTTTCAGAAAAACAAAACACTATCTATATGAAGCAAAGACATTAACTTTTGATGACGATGACCAAGTGTATTATAAAGTTAAGAGTTTGCATATAGAAACAGCCGAAAACATAATAGCACAATTTGGTGAGTTTACAGCCACATTTACACTCGACCCATTCCAATACGAAATAGAAAACGATCCCATCACAATCGCACAAGAAACAACTATAACCAATGATGGATATAAATGTTTACCAATTATTAAAGCGGATGTATCTGGTACAGGTAGAATTTATATAAATGATGAAGAAATTATCGTCAATGACGTTAATGGTAAAATCACAATCGATTCAGAAATGCAAAATGCTTATAGAGAAGGAAGTCCACCGCAGAACATGAATAATAAAATGGTGGGGAAATTTCCAGTATTAATAAGTGGTGATAATTCAATAAGCTTTGACGGAGACATAGAAAGCTTACAAATTATAATGAATAAGAGGTGGAGATGATGATGGAGAGAGCGGAAATATATTATTTAGACGAAACAGATGAAGGAACAAAAGTAAAGAGATTAATTATAGAAGGATATCAATTACCACAACTTGATAGAATTGAAAACAAATTAGACAAGCTCCTTAATCTTATGAGAGATAAGGAGCTTTAAAATTATATTTAATCATTTTGTTGTAAATATTCAAATGCTATTGTATTAATTACATTTAGCATAAAGTGACAATCTTCTTTAAGTGCAACGCCTGGGCTAGTGTGTGAAGCCATATTTCTCATTTTATAAGCGACTTCGAGTCGAGTATGGTCACGTCTTGATGTGATGCCTTCTTGGTGTAACCTATCTTTAAGTACACCTAATTGTGTATCACCTGACTTTACTTTTTTGACTTTATTTTCTTCTAAAATTTTAATGCATAACGTTTCTAGTACAACACCAAGAGTAGAAGCACATGGCAGGAATAAGTTTTCGTGGTATGCGGCCATAGCTTGGTCAAGTTGATATTTAAAGTCCTCATCATTGACAAGATTAATTAATGGTTTTAAATCTATAATTGAAAAAGGAAATTTAAAAGCGTCTTTTGCAAAATAACTTAACTCTGTCTGATTGATTTGTTTAAATTCTTGTGTTTCATTTTTAATAGCATCAATAGCGAATTTTTCCAATGCCATAGCCTCTATCGCCTTATTTATATTGATTGACTTGCTAAATATGTCATAATCATAACTTTGCCTGTCATAAAAGCCCCCTGACCTTAAAATGATTTGTGACTCGTGTAAATTATATTCAGGGAAAATTTTGTTTGTAAAAAAGTAGTTTATATGTTTGTAAGAATCTAAGTCAGAGTATTTATCATCATCCAGAATAATTATATCAATGTTTCTAGTGGATGGGGTTGATAAAAAATAAAAAATTGAATTCGATCTATTATCTATTTCAATTGGTAAAGTGATTGCTAAAATAGAACAATTTTCACTATTTAAAAATCTAAAAGGTTCAGGATTTTGTTCTAAATTTTCTTTGTTAAATGTTTCAAGACGATTAATATATCTTTTTCTAATTTCAGTTTCCAATAAAATAAGATTATTTTTAAATATTTCTTGATTCTCTTGGCTATCAAAGCCATGATAATTTAATCGTGTCATTATACTCACATCCTTTTATCTCACATTCTATCAGATTAAAGGGAATTAGCTAGTCTAATTTTACTAGAAAGGAGGACACCTATTGATAACATTACATGAATCAAACATCACATCGTTTCCCTTAGACAATGGAATCGGTGTTTTAAGTGATGCCATAAAAGCATATGCGGAAGAAGAAATAAACGGTTTGTTTGATTTTGAAATGGAGTATGATTCAGATGGTCATTTAGTAGATGAACTAAAAGAAGAAAGAATTATCAAAGCATATGCCCAGGACAAACTAGGCTATCAATTATTTAGAATTTATAACATTGCAAAGAATCATGAAAATGACAACTTGATTGTAAAAGCGCAGCATATCACTTATGACCTAGCACATAACTTTGTTGAAGAACTGAAAGCTAACGGTTTAACAAAGAAACAAGTCATGGAAAAGATAGGAACTAGCACAGTTAATTCACACACATTTAATATTACAAGTAGTAATAACTCAACACAATCAAGCACAAATTTATATCGTACCAACCCATTACAGATGATTGCTGGGATGCAAGGATCAGTATTACAAATATGGGGCGGTCAAATCGAGCGTGATAACTTTAATCTGATTATGCACGACAGACGTGGCCATGATGATGGCGTTACTGTCACATACGAAAAAAACATCACTGGTTTAACTGCTGAATTTGATATTAGTAATCTAGTTACTCGTATATTTCCATTTGTATATATTGAAGCTACGGATGATGAGTCAGAACGCTTAATAACTGTTACAGGAAAGTATATTGATAGTGATAATATCAATGCTTACAACAAAATTTATATCGAGCCAGTAGACTATTCAAGCGATGATCGTATCGATACACAAGATAAAACAGATGATGAAATACGCAAACAATTACTATTAGTGGCCAGTCAGTATTTCAAAGAAACAGGAAACGACAAAGCGAAGTCGATAATGGAAGTACAGTTTGCGCATTTGTGGGAAACAGAAGAATACAAAGATGTTGCACCACTTGAGCTTGTGGGAATGGGTGATGGCGTAACGATTAACCATAGTAAATTAAAGGTAGAAGCTACTGCTATTGTTAATTACATTAAATTTGACTGTATAGCCATGGTTAATGAAGAAGTAAAGCTAGGTAATGTCAAAGCACGTTTTAGCGATAGTTTGAATAAGATTGATGCAATTGAGAAGAAAGTAGAAGATGTAGAAAGTAATGCTAACCAAGCGATAGTATCTGCTAATGGTAAAAATACAACTTACTATGGACCAGATGAGCCAGAAGGTGACATTAAAAAAGGTGACTTATGGTTTCAAGTAATTGATGGAGAATATCATAGAACATATCGTTTTGACGGTATTGAATGGCAGTTAATCACTGACATGGATAGTTATGAAGCTAAACAGGAAGCAGGACAGGCAAAAGATCGAGCAGATGAAGCATATGACAATGCGAATATAGCTACAGAGAACGCAACAGAAGCCATTAATAAAGCACAAAAAGGGTTTGATAAAGCAATTGAATCCCTTGGTGAGTCTGGGTTAGCATTAGAGCAAGCAAACGAAAGTTTCGAACAAGCAAAGGATAATGCGGAACATATCGATCAATTAGCATTACGCATTGTTAGTCCGAATATGATCACACACGATAGTGATAACTGGGTAGATGGTTACTGGGTGAATTTATCAGGAACAACAAATACGTCTGAAAATGAGTATGCAATACGAACAGACAAGCGTTATAACATAGAAAGCGAACAAAGTTATACGGCAACATCTTATGGAGATTATAGGCTTGTTATTAGTCTTTACGATGAGAGTGGTTATGTAACTAGGCATGTCACAAATGAAGGTTCTGTTACTTTTACAACTAGTCCAAGCATAATTGAATTTGGAGTGCATGTTACCACATCACAAACAACGCAAGAACAAACGAATCCCGAGATGATTGGGAATCAAATTAAAGTAAAACTTGAAAGAAGCGATAGTTCAACCGAATGGACGATGCATGATCCAGACTATACCAATATTGTCGCTACTCAAAAAGGTATACAAACAGAAGTCGGAAACCTAGAAGATGATGTAACGACTGTTGCTCAGATTGCACAAGGTCTAGATGTACGTGTGACAGATAATGAAGATAATATAACCAATCTGCAAATCACATCAAAAGGCATATCGGGTCAATTAGAATCAGTAAATACACGTTTAGATGATCTAGATGGTGATGAAAGAAACCTTATAACGCATTTGCCACAGAATTGGACACACGGTCGTATGTATCCTAATGGTACAAACAGAGATACTGGAAACGAACAATATATCAGAACGGTTTATTTACCGATAAAATCAAACGAAGATTATACACTTACAACCTATGGTGACTATGAAGCATACATTAATTTTTACACAGATTCAGGAAATGCAACATTAGGTACAGGAAGTCAATTTAGCACAAGTTCAAACACAACATTTACAACGCCCAACGATGCAAAGTTTTTTAGAGTTTATATTCAAATGGACAATAGTAGTGATATAGATATTGATAGTGTCGGAACAGAATTAAAAGTAAAGTTAAATATGGGTGATAAGACAAGTGATTGGACACCGAATTTTAACGATACAGGAGAATTAGTCAACCAAGTGCAATCATTTGTACATGAGTTTAATGTGACTGCTGAAGGGTTGGCAAGCCGTATTACTGATAACCAAGATAATATTAATCAACTGGTCAATACAGTTGATGGGACCCAGCAACAGATCGGTAATATGGAGGGTGACATAAACAGAATTACTAACCTTGCAAATACTAACCAACAACAAATAAGCGACATAGATGGTAATTTAAATAGCTTAACTCAAACAGTGGATGCGACAGTGTCTCGTATTGAAAACACAAGCGGAAACTTGATAACGCATGATGTTAATAATTGGACCCAGGGATATTGGGTGAACGTTGTTGGCAGTACTAGCACAAGCACAAATGATTATGCGATTAGAACTAAGGAACGCTATCCTATTAAACCTAACGAAACTTATACTTTTACATCTTACGGTGACTATCAAACGGTTATTAGTATCTATGATACAAATGGATATAAAAGAAGGTATAGAGCAACTAATGAGTCTGTAACATTTAAAACTGAATCAGATGATGTAGAAATATCATTACACATAACTACATCAAATACTACAGAGGAGTTATCAATTCCAGAAATGATTGGGGTTGAGCGAAGGGTACAACTTGAACGCGGTGCATATTCATCAGACTGGCAAGACCATGCGGAAGATACTTATTCGCAATATAGTCAATTAAGCGATGCTATCAATTTACGGGTAAAAGAAGGCGATGTACTATCACAAATTAATGTGGAAGCGAACAGGGTGTTAATTGATTCGAGTGATAAATTAGTATTATCTGCAAATACAACATATGTTGCTGGAGATTTTGAAATTGATGGTAGTGCGAATATTAAAGATGCATCTATTGGAACCGCTCAAATTGGTACAATTGATGCTGCCATTGCTAGTATTATTAATTTATCTGCTAATAGTATTGCTGGAGGTATATTAACATCGCAAAATAGTAATACAACTATAAACCTAAATACTGGCAATATATTTATGGATAGAAATGATATTACTTTCGGAAGTAACTCACGCATTAATTTTGAGAGCGTTAGTAATAAGATTCAATTTAAGTCAACTGACGATGGTATAACGCGTTCTAGTGGTATAGGTGTAGGTAGAGGTACATCAGGAAGACCTATTGCTTATATTGGGGCGACAAGTACCGATGAACTGAACTCGTTACACGAGTATTTTAGTGGTTTTATTGGAGTGACAACACGAAGTATTGCTGAAGGTTCTGCTAACTCGATTAATGGTTATAGATTGAGATTAGTAAATACAGCCACAGGTTACAATAGAGGAATGACATTTGACTGGACAAGTACTTCAAGTCCATCGATTAGCACACTAAATCCTACTGATTATAACTATTCATTAGGTACGTTTGGCACTATTTATGGTAGACAGTCATTATATTTTAGACACTATTATAATACTGATGTTGGTTGGTTAATGGAAACTAACTACTCAGGTGATGGTGCAGATGTCACTCTAAGAGGTATAAATACAAATGACGGTAAAAACTATCAAATTGGTAAAAGCTCATCAAGAATACGAAATATTTATTTAAAAAACAGCCCTAATGTGTCTTCCGACATACGTCTGAAAGATAACGTTAACGACAATTTGTTAGGACTTGATTTTGTAAATAATATCAACACAATAAATTATTCTATGGATGGTTCACAAAAAATAGGTTTTTCTGCGCAACAAGTGCGTGATACATTGGAAATGTTCGATAGCAAGGGCTTGTCTATCGTTGTCGAAGGCGAGGATGGTCTTTACGGTATGCAATATGAACAAATGATTGCACCGCTTTACAGGGGTGTGAAAGAATTATCAGAAATTATCGATCAACAACAAAATACAATAGACGACTTAATGATGAAAGTCGCTAGAATGGAGAGTGCAGCATAATGAAAATTGAAATTAAAAATATTGATTTAGATAAAGTAATTACTTTTTTAAACGAAACTAACTTTAAAGGTTTGCAATCAGTTAACAGAAGTAAAGTGACAAATTATTTAGGTGAAAATTTACAAGAAGTAGCTAAGGGCGAACGAACAATTATTGATGATTATAAAAATGATAAAGAAAAGTTAAAAGATGAGTTAATCAAATTCCATGATCAAACCGTAACAATCGAAGGCGCTAATTTCAAAGCAGGTTTAACTGCAATAAAAAATAAAATTAAAGAACTAACGAGTGAAGAGTGTGAGCAAGAGTTTTCTGGGAACGATGCTTACGCTCTTTCTGTTTTATATGAGGCTTTTAATTTAGGAGGTGATAAATAATGAATAAGCTAGTAATTACAGGTATCAATTTTAAATATGATGATGGTCATGATAAGAGATATACTCATGTAGATATTAACTTTATCTCACAAGGAACGCCATTTAGCTTGAGCGGTAAAGTAACTGTAAATAGAAATGAATACGATGCTAATAGCGAAAATACAGAAGCATTAAAGAATCTAGTATTAATTAAAGTGAATCAAGAGTATGGTAAACAGTTAGCTGAATAGTATGGTATTATCTCCCTTCTTGTCGTATTATGTAGATAATATGAGATGTAGGAGAGGTTGTATGGAGGTATCTAAAAGTAGATTATTAGGATATGTCATAGAGAAGTATGCAACAGATTTATTAAAGTCGTTTGAGACATTGAAATTAAATTATAAAAAAGTAAACATAGATATTAATAAATTTATACCAAGTCCATTTGATGATCCATCGACAATAGTGGTAAATTCATTCTATTATAGTAAGAAAGATAGGATCGAAATAAATTTTGAAAAAGGAAAGAAAGGGAGATTTAATTATAGTGTCATTGAAGGTGAAATTTGGAAAGCCAATTTGTTTAACGGAAAATCTGGTAATGTAAATGAGGTGTATTCATTAGCAAGAGTATTACCTAAATTAGAACCGCCATACTTAGAAACATACGGTTATGGTATGTTCTATTCATTTGAAGAATTTGTTAAGAGTAATAAAAACACTATAGATGTAGCTCATTTTATGATCTCGACAAGATTACTATTTGATAGGATTTCTGAACCAAATGATACACCAGAAACAAGGTTAAGAAAGCTAGAGTCTTTGGCTTTAGAATTTCAAATGAAATTAGAAAACCCAAATACCAGTGAAAAAGATTTAGACAGATTTTTAGGTGAAAACAAAGAAATATTAAATGTGACATTAGAATTAAATAACTTCATATCTGAACCCACATTAAAAGATAGATTACAGAAGTACAATCAAGACTTGAAACCAGACGCAATTGCATTTAATGCAAAAGAAAACAAATGGGTAATAATAGATTATAAAAAATCACAAAAATCCTTGTTGAAAAATGTTGGTAAAGTGAGAACGAGTTTTAGATCAGATATTTATGATCTAAAGGCACAATTGTGGGATTATGTTGAATACTTCCAAGAAAATGAACACAGAGGATACTTTAAAGAAAAGTATGGACATTCAATTAATTATCCGTCTGCCATAGGTATTATAGGTTTGTTAGATGAGAATCATCAAAGGGACTTTAATAGGATTATGCATGATTTGCCTAAATGGTTCACACTATATCCATACAACTATATACTAAATTCGTTTATAAATTATATTGACAAAGTTAAGAAACTAACATTACCAGGGAGTGGTTGAATGTTAGTTTTATACGCCCCCAACCGGGCGTATTTTTTATGCACAAAAACAACTAAAAGGAGTTGAATAAATAATGGGAGGAATTCATTTGGAAAATCTAGAAATCGTACATTTATATTTGTTTGGTGGGGTGAAATTTTTACATTTACTCTTACTACTTATGACATTAGATATACTAACAGGACTTACTAAGGCAGTGAAAAAAGGTAACTTGTGGAGTCGTAAATCGTTGTTTGGATTTGCTCGTAAATTATTAGTATTAGTGATGATTATTGTCGCTAACGTAATAGACCAGGTACTTCATTTGGACGGAGCGTTAACATTCGCTACCGTTCTTTTTTATATCGCAAATGAAGGATTGTCAATTGTTGAAAATATGGCTCAATTAGGTGTTTTAGTACCACAAAATATTGCAGAACGATTAAAGCATATTGAAAGTGATAGTCAATCACTTACAGATGAAGTCAGAGAAGAATTAACTGGTAGTAAGGTTGATGAAGAATTAAAAGGGCGCAAATAAGCGCTCTTTTTAGTTATTCATAATGTACAGGCTTCAAAGAGAAACATACTATAAATTAAGGAGTGTTAGTTATGGTTAAGATTATTGAAATGCTTATTCCAAAGTCAAATACATTCACACGTCCTGGAATAAAAATGAAACCAAAATATATTACAATACATGAAACGGATAATACAAATGTACGTGCTAATGCACTTGCACATGCTAAGTTACAACAAAACGGAAATAGACGTCAAGCTAGTTGGCATTTACAAGTAGATGATGAAGCAGAAGTGTATCAGTCGTTACCATTCAATGAAATTGGCTTTCATGCAGGTGATGGAAAAGGGAAAGGAAACAGAGCGTCAATCGGTATTGAAATTTGTGTAAATAAAGATGGAAATTATAAAATAGCAGTTGCTAATGCAATTAAAGTTATTAAATATCTCATTAAACAATATCCAACCATTACAGATGTTGAAGTAGTACAACACAACAAATGGAGTGGAAAGAATTGTCCTAGGCATCTACGTGCTGGTGATTGGGGCATCAATTGGAAAGAATTCATTGCTGGAGTAAATGGAGCATCAAGCACAGCTACAAAACCATCAGAACCACCAAAATACGAAACAACAAATACAAGCTTTAGTGTAGGTGACACTGTAAAAGTGAAAAAGTCTGCAAAAACATTCGCAACAGGCCAATCAATTGCTGCGTTTGTTAAGGGCAGCACCTATAAAGTATTACAACGTGGATCTAACAGATTGTTATTAGGTGGTATTATGAGTTGGGTTAAAACAAGTGATGTTGAAAAAGTTGAATCATCACCGAGTAAACCATCAACAAATAAACCTAAGTCAAAACCATCATCAAATAAAGTTACACTAAAATCAAGCGCAACAAAATACGCTACTGGTGAAACGATTCCGAAGAGTGTTAAAGGTAAACAATATACGGTAATGCAAGAACGAAAAGACCAGGTGTTGTTGAAAGAAATAATGTCATGGGTATATAAGAAGGACGTTAGTGGTTATGGAAACAGTACAAGCACATCGACTAGCAAACCTAAAACATTAAAAGTTGGCAGTAAAGTAAAAATCAAATCATCAGCTAGCAAGTATTCGCGAGCCAATGTAACGATACCAACGAAACATAAGAACAAATCATATACTGTACAACAAGTTGGAAAAGATGATGTATTGATTAAAGAGATTTATAGTTGGGTTAAGAAGGCGCATATAGAATAAATAAAAAAGGGATAACCTGTTGGTTGTCCCTTTTAGATAATATTTTTACTATTGGTTTTTAATCATCTTCAAGAGCATTTGCGAAAACATCTCTTGTTCTTCTTTGGAACCTAGCTTCCAGAGTTCCATTAATAAATACTCCTCCCGATTACGTGGTTCTTCGTTTTTTGCAAGATAATTCGCAACGAATTCAGTCGCTTTTGCGAGCTTATCATCACTTAAACCCATACTTTCTCCAAATTCAATTTTTTCAGAAAGATATTTTTTAAAGCGATTAAAGTTTTCTAAAATGGCATCTTTCTCTTCGTTGTCCATCTCCGACAGCTCATGTTGTACTTTGCTTTTAATGTTCACATTATCCCTCCTTTATTAGTGATAATGTTTGTAAATTATAAAACTTTAGTCATGGAAAAAAATGGTGGTAATACAGCGAGTCGCTAAAAATGATCTACTTATTAGAGAGTTAACTTCTTGGGTACGCAAAGTAGATGTACAATAAAAACGAGAGCCACCTACATAATTGTGGGTGGCTTTTTTGTTTACCGCTCCGCCCAGAAAATAAATCTATAGAATTGTCATGTTTGACATTCACATTACTATATATTATTCTATATTTAGTGAGTGCGGTTAACACTTACTACCTTTATTTGTGAAATAAATTAGTCCTAGCTCGCCTAGGAGAGATGCAAAATGAGCGGTACCAATATAATATTACCGCAACAAAACACCCAAGGGCAAGGGTGTTTTTTTCTTTTTATAAAATAAAAACCCCCTTGAAAAAGGGGGACGTAAATTGCATTGAATCCTATAAGAATATATAGATGAGTTCAGCCAAAGAAGTGAACAACTCTATAGAGGACTGTATCACTTGCGTAAAGCTATCTATCATTTCACTACTAATCCGGTTAAAACTAGTAATAAATATAATAGGAATTATTGCAAAGTACGATTTTTCCTTTATTTGTGCTTTATTAATCCTGCTCACCTCCTCGAACAGCTAGCACGAGGGCGATAATAGACACAGAGAAACGCAATAACACAAAACACTAGACAACTCGATAGGCTTAGGCTTCACCTATCAATTGAATTATACCACATTTATAAAATTATTAAATAACTAGCCATGTAAACAAAAAAATATTAGATGTAAAGATTCATAGTTTTAAAGACCACCCACCAAGGTGGTCTTATTTTTTTATGTCTATTCCCTCTATATCCTTGCCATTATCTAAGTCGTTTATAATGCGCTGCATTTCCTCAACGTTTCCAGGATAAACTGTTTGCACCTTGCCATCTTGTATTATTTCAAACGCTTTTAAATTATCTCTGTAATCAACCGTATGAATTGTGTACGTTAACCTATTCCATAATATGTTATCAATTCCCTTATTTTTTATTTAATAATACCACCAAAAAATATATAAGCAACTTGATAGAGAACAAGTGTTCTATTATAATGAAAATAAGGAGAGAACGATCATGCGAAAAGAGTTAGTGTTTGCTGCAAAGCGCAGTCAGTTACTTGAGGTTATTTATGTATCGAATAATGGAAATACAACGAAACGTACTGTAAAGCTAATTAAAATTAACAACAGCACATTTACAGCTTACTGCTTTCTACGTAAAGAAAGACGAACATTTGCGATTAATAACATACTAGCGGTCGTTCCACTGATGAAAAGGGTGGTTGGATGAAGTTACACGATAGAGGCACAAAGAAATGGACATCATTAATGATGCCAGAACACGTTGAAATGTTAAAGGATGTGTTCGTGGAAAATAAAGAAATGCCGGATGTAGACGAACATCAAATTTCGGAAAACAACTTGTTGCTGGAAGAAGCATTGCATAATGATCTAGAAGTACAAATAAAGTATTATGCAAATAATGACCACAAAGTGATAAACGGAAATATACTATATATAGATGGAATGAACAAAATGATATTTCTAGAAGATGAAGAAATTGAAATGAAGTATATAATAGAAGTAAATATTTTATAATGAGAAAAGCTATCTATATAGGTAGCTTTTTTGTTGTGAAAATAGCCTAAAAAAAGACCAATAGCTAAATATTGAACAAAAAGACCAAGTAAAACTGATTTTAATTGAAAATGAAACACCAACAAAACCCCTTTATATCAATAGTTTGACTGAATGTGACTTTCATTGAAAGTCCATCATTATATCATGGTAAGGAAGGGGTCGCCGGTTCGAATCCGGCAGGAAGCTTACTTTGTAACCATTGATACGTAAGGGTTTGTTGGTTTTGGGTGTGAGGGTGTTTTAAATGGTTTTGAGAAAAAAAGACCAAAAAAAGACCAAATTACAAATATCCGTCAAATAAATCACTTGCAGTCATGTCATCTTTTTCAGTTACGTGGGCGTAAAGATTGAGCGTTGTCTTAATATCTTTATGCCCTAATCTTTTTTGTATTACTTTAATATTAATCCCTTCACTTAGTAAAACTGAAGCGCTAGAGTGCCTTAAATCGTGAAATCTGACCTGTCTTAATTTATCTTTATTCCTCTTAGTAAATCTACTCCAAAAAGTAGTAACATTATCTGGTCTATTTGGATATCCAGTAGGCTTGCTAAATAATAAAATCACTTCTTTATCGTGTTGATCTTTAAAGCCTTCCCATAAATTTTCCATTTCATCTTTTAATTTTAATTTAGCATCATGTAATTCTCGTACTCTGTCCATTAATTTACCTGGAACAAATACTGTACGAGATTCTTTTGTTTTTGTATCCTTTAATCTCATACTGCCAGCTTTAGATTGCTGCAATGATCGATTAATATATAATGTGTTATTTGCGAAGTCGCAAACTTCTGTTGTCAATCCTAATATTTCTCCACGTCTTAAGCCACACATCAAAGCTAATAGAACCATGACTTTCTGTTCTTCTGTATGTTCTTCTAATAAATTTAATAGAATTGGTACCTCATGCGGACGGTAAAAGTCCTTTTTCTGTTTTCTTACTTCAGTAGTGGGTACGGATTGATTCTTCATAGGGTTATCACTATCGCTAATAATTTGCCAAATGATTGCATGATTGAATAGCGAATTCAGTACTTTATGTTTTGTTTCAAACGATCTTCGTTTATGCTTCTTCTCATTTTTATAAAAGTCGATAATATGCAGTGGTTTAATTTCACTGATTCGATAATTTTCAAAATAGGAAGATATAACTTCAAGTGAGCTATTATACTTTTCGAAGGTTGAAACATCCAGTTCAACAGATGCATAGTTCTCCACCCATTTATCTGCCAAATCAGTAAATAACATATTTTTATCATATTTTCTGTCATTTAATATTTGTTCTTCAAATTCCTTAGCCATAGATCTAGCTTCTCTTTTTCCAGTAGCTTCTATCACCTTTGACACTCTATCTCTTTTACCATTCGGTAAATAACCTAATTCTGCAACAATTCTGTATTTTTTTCCTCTGACAATCTCATGTATAGATGCCAATTCAATTACCTCCTTCATCAAACATTTCTAATACTGCTAATGAATCAAAGAACACCGTATAGTTATAAAGGGTTTTAGATATGCCATATTCTTCTTTATATCTATTTAAAGCATCTAGTAAAAACGCTTCTGTAACGTTAAGGTATTCTGCTAATTCATATTTAGTTTGGACTCCTGCATGGTAAGCTTCGATAATACCTTCTAATGAAACTAACTTCTTATATGCCCAATTACGCGCTTGTTTTTCTTGTTTACGATTAGATATATTTGATTGATCTAAAATATCTCCACTCGACGTATGATAATGGCCTAATTCTTCAGCAAGCGTACAAGTTTTATCTTCAGTAGTTAGATGTTTGTTAATCCAAATGACATTATCTGCATATAGTCCTTTGTTTCTTTTTGATAGCGGCTTTTCGTAAGTGTCTATTTCATGATGTTGTGCCTCGTTTAATAGTTTTTCATAAGACATTCAATCACTCCTGTTGTTTTCGTTTCATGCGTACAAACTTCTTAAACTGCTCAATTTCATCTAGTTCTTCCTCTGTCCAATCTTCACCATCATGGTGTGCTGCGATAGTATCAATCTCTGTTTCGTCTGTACGACCAAGTAAGTAATCTGTAGAAACATTAAAGTAGTCAGCAATAACTTGGAGAGTTTCAGCTTTGGGACTTTGACGTTTAAGAGTATAAAAATAATTTTCTCCAAATCCTATTTCTAAAGCTACTTGTTTTACATTTTTCCCTCTTTTTTCGGATAACTTTTTAATTCTATCAAACATTGTCATATCAATATTCCTCTCAAATATAGCAGAAGAATACCAAATAAAAGTACCTAACTAGATAATTAATCGTTGACAAAAGTATCTAGTAGGGTTATTATGTATTCATCAGCTATTTAATTAGCGAAAAAGACAACAAAAAATACCACCTATCTAAATGCATTTTCACGCTGGGGAGCTGTCAAAATGTGATATTACAGGCTTTTTATAAGTCTTATTTAGCTATGGTTATATAGTATCTTACTAGATACCTATTGTCAATTACTTTCGCTAATTTAATAGCTAACAAGTGAGAAGAGAGGTGAAGCGGATGAAAAAAATTCAACTAACAGATGGATTGCCAGCAGATATAAGACCTAAAGAACAATCGGATCAAGTGAATCAATTATTCCAAGAATTAAAAAAGTGTTGTAAGAATAGTGGGTTAAGTTACGTGGAAATGAACAAAGCCCTTTATCTGACGGATAAAGGACTTTATGAAGCAACTATTACATGTCGACATTAATTTTCCCAAGAAGTATATCTTTAGAATTTTCTTTGATGTACTTTTGTTCTTTCTTATATTCATGGTATTGATCCTTGTTGGCTCCTACAACATAAACAGTGTTGTAATAAGCTTGCTCGTTATGATAATCGATTAACTTGGTACCAACATGTAATAATAGCCAACCTTTATCTAAATAATTGTTAGCTTTTGAATTAGCGTTATCATCATCAAATTCTAACGTAAAAACAATATTTTCCATATATACCACCTCCTATCAGCTTTGATAGGGACATTATACCAAACAAGAGAGGAGTGCATATTATGTCACAAGATTTAGAACTTAAAGTTCGTGTAGCTTTAATTGAAAAGAATATGAAACATGCTGAATTAGCAGAGGAATTAAATATTTCAAGACCATATTTATCAGATCTTATTAGTGGTAAAAGAAACGGTCCTAAAGCAAAAAAGCATATTAATAAAATTAGAGAAATTCTATCTATATAAAAGGCGGTGAATTACATGAGATTAGTTAGAGGGGCAAAAGCATTATCTGATTATCTAAAGTCGATCAATTGCGACATGTCAGAATCTACGATTTACAGATTAATAAAACAGCAAATGATTCCATTCAAAAGACCAGCACCAGGAATATTAGTATTTGATTTAAACGCAATTGACGATTGGTTGTCATGCGAAAAGATAGAAGACATTTAAAAGGAGTGAAGCGGAGTGACTGTATCGAAAGATGAATCTGAAGTCTTTATCCAAGGACTTGGAATAAAGACTAAAGAGATTAATGATTTGCTAGAGAAACTAAAAGAAGCTGAATCGATTGCAAATAAAATAAGCAAAACACAAATTGTTATAAATGATAAAAGACAAAAAGATGTTATTGAGTATGTGAAAGAAGTGAGACAGGACTTTATTGAATCATTTGGTCACGAGCCGATTGAATATTGCGTGGTAGCGGTAGGCGACTTTCGTGAATCTCGAATATGTCTAAATTTGTAATAAATGTTTTTCTAGATGTAATTAATTTTAGTTCATTATTTTTGTCGAAAATATCATCTTCATTATGCAAATGAAAAAACAAGTGACCGCGAATGGAAGTTTGTGGAGGTATATCAATAATGGGACTAAACCAGTGTTTACCAATAGGATAGGAGTTTTTCTTTAACTTTCCAAAAGCAACACCACCTTTTACTTTCACTTCTCTAGGATTAATTGTCACTTGATATTCGTCACTTGGTAAATGATAAGAATTAAACAAATATTTTTCATTTAAGACAAATTCAATAATTGAAATTGGTTTAGAACTCTTGTTGGTAATAATTATATCCGAAATAATTCTGTAGTCATGATGCCAATATACATCTGGAGTCTTTTGATCAATAAAATCAGGTTTGATCAAAACAGATTGTGAATTTTCATTCTGAGTCACTGTAACAGCTGCTCTATTGTTATAAAAGTTAACAAAAGTAATTATGAATGTTAAAACAGCAATTAAAAACGTGCCTATAGCGATATTATTTGCTAAGAAATTTAAAAGTGAGAGTATAATTTCCAATGTTTTCAGCTCCTATGAAAATTGATAGAAACATTATAACACTATATATGGTGTCTATCAATGAGAGGGTGACTAGATATTGAATTTAAAGAAATTAAGAAAAACAAGAGGTTTAACTAGATATGAGCTAGCAAAGAAAGCTGGTCTAAGAGAATCAACAATACAAAATGTAGAAAATACAGATGATCCAAATCCAACATTTAAAACTATGTACAAGATAGCAGATGCATTAGAAATAACATTAGATGAATTAAGGAGAGATACAGAATGAATTTATCGATTGTAACTAAAGAAATGTTTGGCCAAAAAGAAATGAACATTTATCAGAACGAGAGTAAAGAAGTATTTATGACAAGAGAACAAATTGGAAATGCATTGGAATATAGAAACCCTAGACGGGCGATAAAAGATATCCATTCAAGAAATAAAGAAAGATTGAACAAGTTTTCGAGGAGGGCGCAAATTGACACCCCGTCAGGAAAACAAGAAACCATTATTTATAACGAAAAAGGTATTTACGAAATTATTAGAAGAAGTGCACAACCTAAAGCAGATGACTTTTACGATTGGGTTTATGATTTGCTATCGAAAATCAGAAAAGGTGAAGCGTTTATAAATGTACCAATGTCAATAGAGGACATGATCATATCTCAAGCACAATCAGTAAAAGAAATTAAAAGTGATGTGAATTTATTAAAAAATACAATGCGTATTGATGGAGTACAAGAGCATCGAATTAACAACAAAGCGAAAGCAGTAGTCATAAGAACTTTAAATGGTAGAGAATCGCAAGCGTATAAGAATATGAGAAGTAAAGTATTCTCTAGATTTTGGAGAGACTTCAAGAATCATTTTCAAGTACCGCGCTATGGCGAACTACCAAAAGTGCAATATGATGAAGCAATTGAACTTATTGATTATTGGCAACCAGACACAACAACGAGATTAGAGATAAGAAGATATAACAGTCAACAACAATTCCCGATCAATTGAAGGAGTGATGAAAATGTTTGATAAATTAGCAACAATTATTATCTCTGGAACGAGTGGAGCATTATTTGTAGAAAAAGAATATTTATTAGCTATTACCGCGCTTGGTGCAATTTACGTTATTTATATGATTGGTAAGGAAGGTGAGGAACATGAATAAAAAGCATGATGAGAATCCTCGACACAATTTACCTGCATTGCTTATGTCGTTTGGCTGTTTAGCAGCAATAGCAGTTATCGTAATTCTATTAATAATATTTGAAGCAAGCACAGTTATTATATCGAAATGAAAGCGGGTGATGAAATGAGGCAGCAAGAAGAAAAGTTTATTTTCGATTTATTGTTACAAGCAATAAAAAAGTATAAATCTTTGACCGGAGTTGTAATTGAATCGACAAATGATGAAGAAGTACAAAACAAATTAAGATATATCAAAAAAGATATGGAGCAATTGATAATTGCAACAGAAGCGGAAGTAAACAACGCTAAAAAGAGGTGAGAAAATTGAGTGGTTTTATATTTATAGGTATAGAATCCAAAAAGAAATATTGTGAAGGATCGATAGCTAAGTGTATGAAGTGGCTACAAATTAATTATCCATCAGCAGCAGTGAGTACTTCTAAAAATGGGAAAACAGTACGACAAACAACGTTACCTGAACCTATGAAAATAGTAAAAAAAGAAGATTACGAACTGATATAGAAGGTGGGATAAAAAATGTGGCCATTCACGGAAAGTTTTGGAGAAGAAGGAATAGAAGCAAAAGACTTAAAATTAAAGATTATTCAAACATCATATGAAGATATGACAACAGAAGGAATTGAAAAACGTTTCAATGATTGGATAAAGGAAAACGGAGACGATATTTCAATTGTAAAGATTAGTATTAAACAACCCTATCAAAACCACGTATTGATGTTCTGTATTTGGTACAAGGAATTACATGCGTTAATTTCCTGGGAACCCAGGGCAGAGATTAGCGAATGATTACTTTAATAAACACAATAAAAAAAGATCATTTAGACACCACTCTAAATGATCCCGACGCAGATTGACTGCATTCACGCTATACACCTATTATTATACCCTATTTTAAGCGTGGGTGCAATGTCAATTATCGTCCTTGTAATGCCTATTATATTTACGACGAAGGGGACTTGCAAATGAAAACACGCCTATACGAGATAAAGAATAATGAAGAAGTATACACAGAAGAATATCCGGAATCTGCAGAAGATTTACTAGAAAGTATGCGTGATAGAAATATAGCAAAATATAGAGTCAAGTCTACCTGGTCGGGTGATTTCCTGGAAGTAGCTGGTTATCCATTATGGAAGATACCGCAAGGAAAGCGTGGAAAGAAAGAAAATACAAGTACAGTCGCACAGAAGAGATTGAATAATAAAAATACTATTAGAAGAATTACTAGAATTGTTCACACCAATTTTGAAGATGGAAAAGATTTATATACAACATGGCCATACGATAATGGAAGCTTACCTAAAACGCCGGAGGAAGCATATAAGAATTTTAGTAATTTTATTAGGCGTCAAAAATATTGGTTAAGTAAACAAGATAAGTATAAAGATTTCGAATTGAAATATGTATATGTCACAGAATTTGATGATAGACCAGGTAAGAAAATAAGAATACATCATCACATGATTACTAACTTTCCCGATAGAGATGTACTGGAAGAGTTGTGGAAGGGTGGCGGCCGTGTTCAAACAAGGAAATTAAAATCAGATGAAAAAGGGCTAAGTGGTGTTGTTGGCTATATTTTAAAAGATAAATCAGATAGAAAAACAAAGCGGTATAGCATAAGCAGGAACATGAAAAAGCCAAAGGAGACAGTATCTGATACAAAAATGACACGTAAACGTGCTGAAAGAATAGCATGCGGTGAAGTAGATGTACAAGCATTATTCGAGAAAATGTACAAAGGTTATCAGTTTATAGATGTTGACATGAAATTTAGTGACTTTACAAGTGGTGCATATATTTATGTTCGAATGAAGCGGATAGAGCCATTAATTAATACAAGAAAGAGGGAATGAACAATGTTTCCGAAACCTAATTTTAAAAGAAGAAAGAAACAACGCAGAAACATAACTAGAATAACTAAAGAAGTAAACGAAGAGGTGTTATCAAGGTCTGAACACTTATGTGAAAGATGTGGACGAGGTAATGCATGGGCATTTGAAAGGGCACATTTAATTAAAGCTTCACAAGGTGGCCGAGGTGATCATCCAGCGTTTGTTGTTCTATTATGTGGCCCATCTGTAAATACAGGAACGTGTCATAATTTTGTAGATTACACTGCTGCTGGTAGAGAGTGGCGCAAACAGAAGCATGAAGAATTAAAAGAATACTATGAATCTATCGGTTGGCCAGTTTAGCAATCGATTACGAATAAAAAAAGGAGAGAACAAAATGTCATTAACAAAAGCATTATACAAAATTAATTTAGAAATGGAAGAAAAGAAGAATTCGTATGTTACTACAGTTGGTAACTTTTTGAAAGAGTATTTAGAAATGGATCCAACGGCTGCGGAAAAGATACTTGTAGAAGATAAAAACATTACAAATAGTATTAACGAAATGAAGAAAGTAGCAAAAGAGAATGCAGTTGACGGAGTAGGTGTATTGAGTGACGCAGAAGGATTTGAAATAGTATTAAAATATTTTGGCATTGAAGCGGTTGATCCAGCGGAAGCAAAAGAAGATACGTTTGATGTGAAATTAGATGATTTCCTATGAAGACAGCAAAACAAGTAATGAGGTATATCCCTAAAAGAATAAGCAAGAAGCTGAAAGATTATGTAACAGATGAAGTTATGTCTTGGAGTCGTTATTTGTTCGTATGGCGTGAAGGTGAAGAATACTACGGGCATTGTACACATTGCAAGCAAGAATACGAAGTGCATGGACTATCACATAAAAGCATAACTCAATGTCAATGTTGCTTATCGGGATTAAAAGTGCAATACGAAAGATATGGCCGATCAACAATGGAGGATGTAGAATATGTTTTGTTTTATGAAAAGGCACTAAAAGATAAAACGTCTATTATTGCAAGAGGATTTTTAGTTACAATAGATTACACTCATAATGATTTTCGCTCTGTTAAAACGAAGTATGAACATGACGTTAGCTATCTTTTTACACCAAACAAAGGAGCGTGGATGGTATCGCATTGGAGCTATGCAGATACCTTACATGAAACAGTAGTGTCAGCATATTCAGATTCGTTTGGTGGTAACCGTCGAGTTTACGTTTGTAGTAATAGCGTGCATGAAGCGGTACAAGGGACACCATTCCAATATTTCAACTATGACGGATATCGCCATTTGTGGCATTGGTCTAATAAAATACGGGACTGGACAGGCTACTTTAATTTGGTTGCAAACTATCCGTGCATAGAATATTTAGAAAAACTGGGTTTAAGAGAGTTCGTAGAAACAAAATTGAAAGGCGAGAAAACATACTCGTCTATTAACTGGAACGGAGAGACAATCAACCAGGTTTTAAAAGTGCCGAAACAAAACGTGAAAGAAGTAATTAAAAATGCAAATTTATTAACGCCGAGAATATTAAGGATGTATCAAATTTTATTAAAAGAAAATTCGTCAACAACAATTGAAAATGCGCTTCAATCTGTAAATGAAATACCAGACGGAGGATTTCACGAAAACCTAATGAAAGTGATGAAGATTACTAAGGGTAAAGTTAACCGAATAATAAGATACATTAAAAAACAAATAAACAATGAGGTTATCAATAGAACTTACGAAATTAACGCGAAAATGCAAATGTACATTGATTATTTAGATGATTGCCAAGCGATTGGTAGAAATTTGAAGAGTGACATTGTTCTTTATCCAAGAGAATTGGACGTAGCACACCGCGAAACGAACAAACAAAGAAAGTATAAAGAGAACAAAGAGAAGGACGAGGAAATTGCTGGACGTGCAAAATCACTAAAGAAGCTTGAATACAAGGACGAAAAGTTTATCGCGAAGCCATTTGAAAATACAAAAGAAATAATTTATGAAGGCGAAAAATTAGCGCACTGCATTGGCCAGTATATTGATAGGTACGCTAAAGGAACAACAAATTTATTTGCAATAAGAAAAATAAACGATATAAACGAACCGTATTACACGATGGAAGTAAAGGGTGGTAAAGTAAGTCAATTTTATGGATATGACAATAACATTGGAACGGAGAAAGATCCAGAAGTTATTGCATTTGTAAAAAGATATGAAAATGAAGTATTAAAACCAAAGGAGAGAAAATCAGTATGAATAACAATCAATTAAGTACAGAGAGATCACCATTAATTATAGGAATGGAAATAAGAAATATTAAAGACCAAACAAGACAAATGGTTTTATACAACAGTATTGAGATTGGAAAGAGATTGAAAGAAGCAAAGAGTAAACTGGAACATGGTCAATGGGGAAAGTGGTTGGAAACAGCGGTAGATTATTCACAATCTACTGCAAACAATCTGATGAAAATTTACGAAGAATACGGAGACGAACAAAACTCATTATTTGGCGGAGCGACGAATTCCGAAGCAATTGCTAATCTACCATATACCAAAGCATTAGCGCTGTTAGGTTTACCGAATTACGAGCGCGAAGAATTTATTGAAAAAAATGATGTTGAAGATATGTCTACACGAGAGCTGGATAAAGCTATTAAAGAAAAGAAAGAATTAGAAAAGAAATTGAAAGTATTTGAGAAAGAAGCGGAACAGTACCAAGATTTAAAACTCGAATTAAATATGAAAGAATCAAAAATTAGTAATTTACAGCAAGAGCTAGAAGACGCTACTAAAAATAACAATGATGAAGCCATTGAAAAGCTGAACAAAGATATTCAAAAAGCAAAAGAGGAAGCGCAAGAAAACAAAGACAGAGTAAAGCAACTCGAAAAGGAATTAAGAGACAAGCCTATCGATACACCAGAAATTATTGAACGTGTTCCGGAATCGGTAGAAAAAGAATTAGAAGAATTACGAAAGCAAGTAAACAACAAATCGAGCGATGAAGCGGAAATGAAGTTTAAATATCTATTCGAGGATCTAACAAATAACTTCAAGTCAATTTTAGATTCGTTAAAAGATATTGAAGATGAAAAAACGAAAGCATCTTACAAAAATGCTATTGAAGGATTGATTAATAAAATGATTAACCACATTTAGGAGGATTGAACATGGATAAACGGTTGGAAGAGATAAAACACTATACTAAAATTTGGAAAAACTATGACTTTGACGGAGATGTTATTGAAGAGGTGTTTATGTTACCTAAGAAGGACTTTTATTGGATTGTTGAACGTTTGCAAGAGTTGGAAGAAGAATACAAAGTTCGTCAAGTTGAGTATTTAGAAGAACACATTGATAGATTGGAACAACAAAACAAACGCTATCGTGAAGCGTTGGAGTTTTATGCGAAAAAGGACAATCATATTTTTTGGGAAGATATTCGAGAAGGAGAGCCATTTGTGCAATTGCCAATATCTGAAATAGATAAAGGAAAAACAGCACGTAAAGCACTGGAGGAATCGGAATGACTAACAATTACGAAATTGAATTCAGAGATACGCCATTTGGCACATATATGGAAGTGAAGAAAGACGATGAAATATTAGAAAGTGGAATTGTAATGACAAATATTGAACAAGCAGTTATGCAGATGACAGTAAAACATCAATTACCAGACGAAACGAAGGTGATTAAAATTGTTTAACAAATTTAAATTGACGAGAGAAGAACTGATTGATTTATGTGAGCGAGCAATAGTGAATGAAAATAAGTGGAGTAATAGAGACAGCTATTATTCGCAGGTAAACATAGGTAAGGCTTGGGCATTACTAAAGGCTGGATGTGACTTTAAATATGAAGACGAGGAAAAAGGGGCACACTGGATAGAAATATATAGCAAAGGGTTTTCTTACTTTGATCTACCAGGGAATGAAGAAACAGAAACATTTTATGTCCCAACAGAAGAACGATTGGATGAAGCAGATGGTAATGACTGGTATTAAATAGGAGGAATCGACATGAAATGCTTAAGATGCAAAAAAACTAATATACATGGAGAAACATATTGTAGAGGTTGCGAAGACGATTTAGGTATCCATAAGCATGTGCAATTCAAACAAAGTTTATGCGTAGAATGCCAATCGAAAAAGAAATCACGTAATTCTAATTTATGTATCGATTGTAAAAGCGAAATGATGATAGCACGAGCAGTAAATAAATGATTTTTGTAAAGGAGATGAAGCGATGGATCACAATGCAATATTAAACAAAATAAATAGAATGATTTCCAGGAAAAAGAATCAGATAAAGCAGATGGAACAATCATTAAGTTACGAAGAAGCAGCAATTAGAGAAAAGATACATTTTAACAGAAGAATAGATTATGAAATAGAATCCATAAATAAATATAAAACTAAAAATAAGATTGTGAAAGCAGCATTTCTAGACGACATCAGAAGAGATAAAAATGAAAAAAGGATAAACAATGATGTGAAACTAAAGAGAATGGAAAAAGCTGCTAGATTAAAAGATGAGATTGAATATAGTGAATTAGAAATAACAGAGTTAGAAAAAGAAATGTTAATAATAAAAGAATCGATGAGTGTAGGATGATGGGACGTTATTGCAGGAGATGCAGAACGAGGAAAAAGAAAATTGAGTTTGGATTGGCTTACTGTGTACCATGCGAAAAAGATTTAACAAGACCAGAATTAAAAAAGTACAATCCTCACCTATGCATT
>RWZD01000057.1_pt1 | contig 35036 bp, 54 predicted proteins | sample 2187771 | NCBI WGS metagenome assembly RWZD01 (sample SAMN10531866, study PRJNA481165) | viral metagenome | isolation source: viral particles purified by filtration and ultracentrifugation from about... | place: USA: Tennessee
CATTAAGGCTTGCAGCAGAAAAAGCGCAAAGAGACTTTTCAAGTGGTTTTTTAAATGTTGGATTTTTGGCAGCATCTTTACGAGATGGATTTGAGTATAAACGTAATCAACTTTATAGAACTGAAGCAAAATGGGAGCCTGTATTTAAACCAGATGCATCCACATTATCACTAATTGGTGATGGTGCAATAAAAATAAATCAAGCTGTTCCTGGTTATTTTGAAAGTAATAACTTACAAGATTTAACAGGGGTAAAAGGTGAGAACGATGGCGACTGATATTGTTCCAGAGTTACTAGAAAAAATCGAACGTGATTTTAATAGGGAGTTTAAGCGTAATAAAAATCTATCAAACATTAAAAAGTTAATTGATGACAAAAGAGCCACCTATAAACAAGCGAATCAATACGCTATTGGGGTTGGCGAAATCTTATCTAGTGTATTTAAGACAAACATTAAATCGGATGCATTACCAGACGGAAAAATGCATTACAACATTGCAGAAAGAATTTTAAAACCTACATTAAGCAATAATCACGATATTGTTGCGAAGGTTTCAGCAGACATACAAGAAACTCTAAATAAATCAGTTGATTTGAATTTAAAAGGTGTAAGACCTTCAGTAAATAAACATCGAATCGAAAGTATTGTAAATCGTGTTGCGGCAGAAGAAGTATTTGATGATGTTGCTTGGATACTACAAGAGCCCGTCGTTAACTTCACGCAAACAACCGTGGATGAAACAATAAAAGCAAATGTAGATTTCCAAGGAGAATCAGGATTAAGTCCTAAAATCATAAGAACTGTTGATGGTAACGATCCGTGCGATTGGTGCAAATCATTAGCAGGTGTTTATAAATATCCAAACGTACCAGAAGATATATATAAGAGACACGACAGATGCAGATGTACGGTTGAATATGATCCAGGCGACGCTCGGAAACAAAATATTTGGACGAAAGAATGGAGGTCGTAGCAATGTAGTTGAAGGGGTGCGAGTGTATGGCCGTTAGAATCGGAGAACAAACTCCAACAAGATCATTAATATTACCATTTGAAAAATCAATGAGCGATGTAGCTGTTGAGATATATGAAAAATCGGGTCGTACTTGTTTTGATTGGCAACGATTTTTAACTGATGCTATTTTAGCTAAAAACGATAAAGGCTTATGGACACACATGAATTTGGGGTTTTCAGTTCCCAGACAAAACGGTAAGAATGAAGTTATAGCCATTAGGGAAATATATGGATTGGAAAAAGGGGAACGAATACTGCATACAGCACACCGAACAACAACAAGTGCTGCTGCATTTAATCGGGTGTTAGCAATCTTAGAAGAAAGTGGACTTGAAGAACAAACAGACTTTAATAAAATTAAAGCAACAGGTAGAGAAACAATTGAATTAATCGGTGGTGGACGTGTTGATTTTCGTACTCGTACTTCAACTGGTGGTTTAGGAGAAAGCTTTGATTTACTTGTAATTGATGAAGCACAGGAGTACACAGACGACCAACGTTCAGCTTTAATGTACACCATTGCTGCTAGTAATAATCCGCAAACGATACTTACCGGAACACCACCTACTCCAATATCGAGTGGTACAGTGTTTACTAAACTACGTGAAAATGCTTTATACGGAAATGTTGAAGATACAGGTTGGGCAGAATGGAGTGTGGACAAACAGTCTGATGTACGGGATAAGGATTTATGGTATCAAGCTAACCCAAGTTTAGGATTACGTGTTTCTGAACGTAATATCCAAGCAGAAGTCGGCGATGATGACATTGATTTTAATATTCAGCGCTTAGGATTGTGGATTCAGTATAACCAAAAATCAGCCATATCCGAAAATGAATGGAAAGAGTTACACGTTGATAAAATATCGAAATTAAAAGGTAAACTATTTGCTGGTGTAAAATACGGGTATGATGGTGCAAATATTGCTTTAAGTATAGCTGTCAAAACGGAAGATGACAAAATTTTCGTGGAAGCGATCGACTGTCAAAGCATTAGAAATGGACACGGTTGGATCATACACTTTTTAAAAAACGCTGATGTGAATAAGGTAGTAGTTGATGGCGCAAACGGTCAGCAGATATTAGCAGAAGCAATGAAGCAAACTGGATTAAAGAAACCTATATTACCAACTGTAAAAGAGATCATATTAGCCAATTCAATGTTTGAACAATCTTTATTCCAAGAGACGATCGAACATAAGAGCCAGCCTTCACTGTTCCAGGTCGTTACGAATTGTGACAAACGAAATATCGGCACAAGCGGCGGCTTTGGTTATCGATCACAAGTTGAAGAAAATGATATTGCATTAATGGAATCTATGATATTAGCGCATTGGGCTTGTTCAGAAGCTAAAGAAGTTAAGAAGCAGAAAATAAGGTATTAGGAGTGATTTAGTGCTAAACGAACGTGAAATGTCCATGGCTAAAGAATTGGCGCAAGAATTGACTTCAGTCAATCGTTTAAGGGAGAAAGAAAAACTCGATAATGCATTTAAAACTATAAAATCTATGTTCGAAGGTGTAAAAGAATCTGTTTCAGAAGTTTGGAATACGCTTAAAGAAACGTTTGATAACATTTGTGAGACTAGAAAAGAAATTGAACATAAAAACATATTACGCCAATCCTGGCATGTGCCAATCAAAATAACATTGCCAGAAGCACCATTTGTTAAAAATTATAACTTACAATTTGCAAGAAATAATTTATAAAGGAGTGATTACGTGAACGACAAATACGCCAAAGAAATCGCCAAAGAATTGAAGTTGATTCGAAAAGAGTTAGAGAAGATTAACAGAAAGGAGTAGTGAAGCAAGTGGAAGAAATTGTCCTTGGCGATAATCAAATAGAATCGCTTATAAATGGTAAATCTATCGAAGTAACTTTACTTAATGGAGAGACAGCATTAATCAGGCAATCTTATTTGAAAGATGCAGCTGCTCCAATAATTAACCATGACAAGAAAATTTATAGTAAAGGTGACATCGAAAATATTAAACTTGTAGCAAGTATGCAAAATACAATGAGGTTAGGTGTGTAAGTAATGGACATGAAATACTTTGATTACGAACATTTACCAGAGCATTTACAAGAAATTAGTAAACCAATTGGTGAATTGGCTCGAAATATGAATGATGCTTTACCAAATGGTGCAGAAAAATCGGTGGGATTGAGAAAGTTATTAGAAGCAAAAGACTGTCTTGTTCGTGCAAAATTAGATTAACAATCGTCTTTAAGCAATAGACGGTATAAACAGGCTTATTTTTTATGTCTTGAATATGACATTAAACTTATTCGTACTGAAGTTGGCAGTATATCCAACAATCCTAAGCGGAAGCTACCGCTATACAAATGCTATAGGGGGAATAGAAAGTGGAATGGATTAAAACAATTTTAGAAAATCACAAAAATGAAGACGGTGCGGTTGATGTGGAGGCGGCAATAAAAGAAATTAATAAAGAGTTTCCAAATAATGCGGTACCTAAAGAAACATATAATGACTTGGCCAAGACTAAGAAACAACTTGATTCAGACATTCAAGAACGTGATTCTCAGATTAAGGAATTTAATGAAATTGATGTTGATGGACTAAAGAAAGAAATTGAAGGTTACAAGCTCAATGAATTAAAAACATCTATTGCTAGACAGGCAAAAATCCCGCATGAACTAGCTGGTCGGTTAAACGGTACAACGGAAGAAGAAATCAAAGAAGATGCTGAAAAATTAGCGGAGTTAGTTAATAAAAAACAACCGTTACCAATGAAAACTAATGAACCAGTTGTAGACGATAAAGATGCAGGTTTAAAGAAAATGTTAGAAAATATGAACGCTAAAGGAGAATAAAATTATGGCATTGAAAAGTGGAGATTTATTTCCAGCAGAAACAGTAAACGAAATTTTTAACAAGGTGAAAGGACATTCAACGTTAGCAAAATTGGCTAACCAACAAGCAATTCCTTTTGCAGGAGAACAAGAGTTTATTTTTAATTTAGAAGGTAATGCACAGATCGTTGGGGAGGGTGAACAGAAAAAAGAAGGTAAGGCTACGATGGAATCAAAAGTAATTAAGCCTGTAAAAATTATCTATCAGGCTCGAATTACTGATGAATTTAAATATGTAGCGTTAGAAAAACAGCTTCAATATTTAAAAGCTTTCACTGATGGTTATGCGGTGAAGATTTCACAAGCATTTGATATTGCTGCATTACATGGATTAGAGCCACGTTCTATGACGGATGCATCATTCAAAAACAATAACAGTTTTGATGGATTGGTAACGGATAATGTAGTGGCGTATGATGCGGAATCTATTGAGGATGATCTTGATTCGGCTGTACAAACGGTTGTATTGAATGACGGTGATGTAAGCGGAATTGGGTTGTCACCACAAGCGGCATCAGCGCTTGGAAAGGTAAAAGTTAATGGTGTAGTACAATACCCTGAATTCCGTTTCGGTCAACGTCCAGATGCTTTCCACGGCATGAAAACAGATGTAAACAAAACACTTACTATGGTTGGTGAAGATGCAGACAAAGACCATGGTATTATTGGTGACTTTGAGAAGTCGTTTAAATGGGGTTATTCAGAGAATATCCCATTAGAAATCATTGAATATGGTGATCCAGACGGAGCAGGTCGTGACTTAAAAGCGTATAACGAAATTTTATTACGTGCCGAGTCATACATCGGATGGGGTATTCTGTTACCTGAAAACTTTGCTCGAATTGTTGAAGGTGATGCGTCGGGGGAAGAGTAATGCCTGGGTATAATACATTTCCAGGCATTAACCAATTTCCTGAAAAGGAAGACGAAGAGTAATATCTAAGGAGGAACTAATAATGCGATACAAACACATTAGAACGGGGGCTATCATTGATAGTCCCTCTAAAATTATTGGCAAGGCATGGAAGCCAGCTGATGAAGAACCTGCAAAAAAGTCCACAGAAGATTATGTTGAAGAAGAAGTTAACTTAGAAGAAATGACAAAAGATGAATTAATCAATCTTGCAAAAGAACAAGAAATAGAAGTAAGCGAAAAAGACACAAAGCCAGTCATTATTGGAAAGATTGCTAAAGCATTTGAATAAAAGGCGGTTTAAATATGACACCATTTGCAAATGTTGACGATTTAATAAAATTATGGAGACCTCTCGATTCAGATGAAACAATACGTGCAGAAGAATTACTTGGTGTTGTTTCTAATCGATTAAGACAGGAAGCCGACAACGTTGGTAAAGACATTGATGAAATGATTGACGAAAGTGAAATATATAAAGACGTTGTGAAATCTGTCACTGTGGATATTGTCGCAAGAACTTTAATGACATCAACTAAACAAGAGCCTATGACCCAATATTCCGAGTCGGCTCTTGGTTATTCTGTTTCGGGAACTTTTCTCACTCCAGGTGGCGGATTGTTTATCAAACGTGATGAGTTAAAAGCGTTAGGATTACGAAAACAACGATATGGAGTGATGGAAATATATGACTATGATTAAAGGCATTACTGTCACTCTAATTAATAAAAAACAAGTTGGTACCGATCCGTTTGATGAACCAGTTTATGAAGATGTTCCTATCGAAGTAGAAAATGTTTTGATTTCCCCCACAAGTACCGATGATATTGTAAATCAACTGGATTTAACCGGTAAAAAAGCAGTTTACACTTTGGCAATTCCCAAAAATGACGAGAATAATTGGGAAGATGCTGAGGTGTTTTTTTTCGGTAAACGTTGGCGCACGTTTGGTATTCCTACACAAGGAATTGACCACCTTATCCCGCTCGAATGGAATAAGAAAGTGATGGTGGAGCGATATGAGTAAGATGGATTTTAAATTAAACCGTAAAGGTGTAGCTGATTTAATGAAATCAGGGAGTATGCAATCTATATTAAAAAATCACGCAACTGGTATCAAGAACCGTGCAGGAGTTGGATATGAACAAGATATACATGTGGGTAAAAATCGGGCTAACGCTATGGTATGGGCGGGAACTTCAGAAGCAAAATCGGATAACGCTAAAAACAATACCATTTTGAAGTCGGTGAAGTAGATGATTGAATTAATCATTTTAGATCATTTGAAAGAAAAATTATCGGAGCCTGTATCACTCGAAAAACCAAGCGCACAAACTGGATCATATGTCGTATTTGAAAAAACAGCTAGCGGAAAAACAAACCATTTACCATCTGCAACAGTTGCTTTTCAATCCTATGCTGAAACGCTTTACACTGCCGCCAAATTAAACGAAAAAGTTAAATCAGCGGTAGAAAGTTTAATAGAATTGGACGAAATTAGAGGATTAGACCTCAACAGTGATTACAATTTTACAGATACTACAACAAAAGAATATCGCTATCAGGCGGTATACGATATTAGATATTATTAGGAGGTATAAATATGAGTAATGCACAAAATGTTTCAACAGCAAAACCGAAAATTGGCGGTGCGGTATATTCTGCACCACTTGGAACAGAGTTGCCAAAAGACGCAATAACTAGCTTGGATAAAGAATTCAAAAGTTTGGGATATATTTCCGAAGACGGAATGACGAATGAGAATACGCCGGAATCTGAAAATATACCTGCTTGGGGTGGAGATATTGTTGCCAGTGTGCAAACAAGTAAAGAAGACACATTTACTTACACCTTGATTGAAGCAACAAATACAGATGTGCTTAAAGAAGTTTATGGACAAGATAACGTTACCGGAGACTTGGAAACAGGAATCACAATCAAAGCAAACTCTAAAGAATTAGAAGAACATTGCTTAGTTGTCGATATGATTTTAAAGGGCGGCATCCTAAAGCGAATTGTCATTCCTAGTGGTAAGGTGTCTGAAATCGGCGAAATCAGCTACAAGGACGATGAAGCGGTGGGATATGAGACCACTATTCAAGGTATACCGGATAAAGACGGTAACTCGCATTATGAATATATTCAAAAGCCAAAAGGTGACGATGACCTGGGAAAGTAATAACGCCTGGTGAGGAAACTTATCCAGGCGAAAACATATATCCGCAAAAGGAGGATGATGAATAATGGCGTACGAAAAACAAGAATGGAAAGACGGACAAGAAGGTGAAACTCCTATTACAGCAGAACGTCTAAATCATATTGAAGAAGGAATTAATGAGGTTAATAATAAGGCTGATAAGTCTTCTTTGGATGACAAAGCGGACAAATCAGATTTAGATAATTACGCTAAATCTGAAGAAGTTAATGACAAGGCAGATAAAACAGACCTTGATGGTTTAGTTGCTCGTGTTGAGGAACTAGAAAAATAAGAAGGAGAAGATTAATAATGGCAGAGAAGAAAGTGGAAACAATAAAAGGAAAAACAGAAACAGGATTTGAATACCAAATTGCTGAAGAAAATTTAGATGATTACGAGTTAGTAGAAACGCTTGGAGAAATGGAAGAGAATCCATTAGTTATTTCCAAAGTTATCAACCTACTTTTAGGAAAAGAACAAAAGGAAAAATTGAAAGAACACGTTAGATCAGAAAACGGAATTGTGTCATCTGAAAAAATTGGTGAAGAAATCAAAGGTATTTTCGAAAGTGTTCAAAAAACAAAAAACTCTTAAACCTCGCCAGAATGATAAAAGTTGATGAAGATGCGCTAATTTGCGATCTTGCAGAAACATATCAAATATATGATTACAGACAGCTACCTGCTCAACGGGTAGCTGTTTTTGCTTGCGGATTAAAAGATGATTCGAGAATAAAATTAAAAATTAGCGCTCAAGTCGTGCCTTTAGAAACTTTATTATTAGCAGGAATATCAGACAAATTGAGCACATTAGTATGGTTTCAGACAGAGGATGGTCAAAAAGGTAAGAATCGACCAACATCAATAATGAATTTGTTCATGGGCGTTAGTAATAAAAAGGAAAGCAACAAAGATGTAATCATATTTAATTCTGGTGAGGACTTTGCAGCACAAAGACAAAGGTTAATTCAGACAGGTGGTGAATAAATGGCTACTGAACTAGGACAAGCATATGTGCAAATTATGCCGTCAGCAAAAGGTATTAGCGGATCTATACAAAAGGCAATAAATCCTGAAGCTACAGCAGCCGGGAAAAGCGCAGGAAGTAGTATAGCATCATCAATTAGCAAATCCATGGGAAGTGTAGGCAGTACACTAACTAAGGCTATTACAGTACCGGTAGCTGGGGCGATAACGGCAGTAGCTGGTCTAGTTGGTGCTTTAGGATTTAAACGACTTGTGGGTTTAGATACGGCGCAAGCAAAGTTAAAAGGTTTAGGTTATAGCGGTAAAGAAGTTGAACGCATATCAGGTCAAGTTGAAAATGCTATTGCCGGCGGTATGACTACAATGGGTGAAGGTGTTTCTGTAGCAGCCGGAGGGTTAGCTGCAGGAGTTAAAGAAGGAGCAGAATTAGAAAAGTATATTAAATTAGTAGGCGATGCTGCTGTCGGAGCCAATCGACCTGTTGATGAAATGGCACAAATATTCAACCGTGTGCAAGGCGGTGGTCGGTTGATGACCCAAGAATTAAACATGATTGAAATGGGTTTGCCGGGTTTTGCACAAGCGATGGCTGATGAAGTTGCGGGTGGATCAATAGAATCTTTTCGTGAAATGGTTACAGCTGGCGAAGTTGGTTCAAAAGAATTTCTAAATGTAATGGACGATTTCGCGGGAGGAATGGCTGATGCTTATTCAGAATCATGGGCAGGTATGGCTAAAAACGTCCTTGCTTATGTGGGAATTATCGGAGAATCATTACTTGAGGGATTGTTTGAAGATGGAAAAAAAGGACTTGCTAACTTTATTGAAGTATTACAATCCGAAGAATTACAACAATGGGCAACAGAAACAGGCGAAAAGATTAGAGAAGTAGCTAATGATATAGTGGAAGTCGCTCAAAAAGTAATAGAGTGGTGGACTAATTTAAGTAGCGGTGGTAAGAAAATCACTGGTATTTTTGCCGCTATAGCCGTTGCAATCGGTCCGGTTTTATTAGTTGTCAGTAAAATAGTGGGTGCGTTTATGACCCTTCTGCCATTGTTTAAATTAATAGGTACTGCGATAAGTGTGTTAGTGGGTGCAATATCATTGCCAGTAGCATTAATAGTTTCAGCGATAGTTGCAGCAGCCGCTTTAATTTATGTTTATTGGGAGCCTATAAAGGAATTTTTCATAAATTTATGGAATGTAATCAAAGATGCTGGGATAGCTGTATGGGATTGGTTAAAAGAAGTGTGGTCATCTTCAGTGGAATTCCTAAAAACAGTCTGGGAAGGTGTGTCGGAATTTTTCCTACAATTATGGGAAATGATTTCCGATATTTTTATGGTTGTTTGGGAACCGATTCAAGAAGCGTGGCAAGCGGTTTCCGAATTCTTTACTGAAATATGGATGGATTTGGTGGAGTTCTTCACAGAATTGTGGCAAGACATAAAAGAAACAATGCTTGAAGTGTGGGAACCGATTCAAGAAATGTGGAGCGAGGTAGTCGAGTTCTTCACAGAAATATGGACCGGTGTAGTCGATTTTTATGCAGAATTATGGAACGCAATCGCACTGGTTATCAAAGAAGCATGGAACTCTATTATAGAATTTATTACACCTATTCTTGAAGTTTTAAAGACAATTATATCTACAGCATGGCAAGGAATAAAGTCGGTTATCTCTATGGTTATGGCTGGTATACAAACTGCAATACAAACTTATTGGACAACTATAAAAACTGTTATCCAAACGGTAATGAATGTTATAAAAACTGTTATCCAGACAGCGTGGAACGTGATTAAAACAGTCATTCAAACAGTTGTAAACGTGATTAAAACAGTCATACAAACAACTTGGAACGTTATTAAAGCTGTTATTCAAGGTGTCATGAGTGCTATACGTGGCGATATTTCAGGAGTTTGGAATTCTATAAAAAGTATTATTAGTTCTGTCATGAGCGGAATAAGAAGTATTATCTCTAGTATTTGGAATGCTATAAAATCAATTGTTTCTAGCGTAATGAGTGGGATTTCTTCCGTTATATCCAGCGTATGGAATTCGATTTTATCCGTTATATCTAGCATTATGAGTGGAATTTCATCCACCATATCGAGTGTATGGAATGCAATATTATCTGTGATTTCATCAATTACTAGCAGTATCAGTTCTGTTGTATCAAGCATATTTAATGCGCTGGGCGGTATTGTTAGTGGAGCAATGGGCAATGTGTTGAGTGCTGTTTCAACTGGAATGAGCAACGCACTATCAACGGTTACTGGCTTTATTTCAAGATTTTTTAACGCTGGAAAGAACATTGTAGGAGCCATTGCTGACGGCATAAAAGGCGCGATCGGAAAAGTCACAGGTGCTATTAGCAATGTGGCTTCTAAAATACGTGATTTCTTGCCATTTTCACCACCTAAAACTGGCCCATTAATGGACATTATGGACGTAAAATGGGGAGAAACAATTGGCGGAGGAATTGAAAAAGGCGAGGGTGCAGTCGCAAAAGCAATGGATGACATGTTGGATTTTGATTTGACGAAAAAAGCTAAATTCAATGCAAGTAATTCCAGAACAAACAATACACTACTTAACGCCACACTGAAACAAAATGAAATACTAATGCAGCTGTTAGAAAAAGATCCCGACATTTTTTTAAATGAGCGTTCCATGGTTAAAGAATTGGAGCCAGGTATTACGAATGAGCAGCAACGAAAAAGGTATAGAAAAATGAAGTCTCCAGGGTTTGTATAAAAGAGGTGGAACAATGGATTTTGAATTTAATGGAATAAATAAACCTTACATCTATATATTGCAAGGTATGGAACGATCTGCATGGGCACCACTGACTAGGGAAATAGCAGAAGTGCCCGGCAGAGCAGGTGGACGATTAAAGGAAACTAAAACTAATGTAAGAACCATTACAGTACCCGTCATGATAAAACGTGATGGGTTTTCTGATTTACAGAAGGTTAAAGAAGACCTTGGAGGGTGGCTGATTACTGAAAAACCTGAAAAACTCATATTTGACGATGAACCGGATCGGTATTATATGGCAGTTGTAGATGGAGAACTAGAATTGGAAGAAATGGTTCGTTGGGGGAAGGGTACGATCACTTTCATCTGCCCCGATCCTTACAAATACGGCAAAGAAAAACAAGCTGTCCGCATCAAGAAGTTAACCTGGGAAGAATACAAAGGTCGAACTTGGGAGGAGGTTGGATCCGATGGCAACTAATACGAAGAATTTTAAATTAGTCAAAGCAGAGATCACTGATCAGGTGGACACAACCATAGCCAACTATGGCAAAAACGCTGACACAATAGATAGTGAGATTAAAAGTTTACAAGATAATTTGAGTAAGAGCGATAGCAATATTGCTACTAACAAGAGCAATATCACAATCAATAAAAATAATATTGCCAGTAATCTCAATAAGATCAATGACAATAAAAACGATATCGCCGCAAATGCCGGAAAGATTACCAATAATAAAAGTGATATCAAATCCGTGGAAAAGGGTGTTGAATCTGTCAAATCCGGCATAACCAAAAACGCCACAGACATATCAAGTCTGACCGGTAGAGTGGAGCAGGTAGAAAAGGACGTAAAGGCAAATAAAAGCGATATAGACGCATTAAGTTCAAATCTGGAAGATATAAAAATTGAGATCAAGGAGATCAAAGAATCCTTAGAAGACCCAGAGGATGGTAGCGATGGATAAGCGTTGGATTGAACTATCACAAGCGAGCGAAATTGTTATTGATGGCAACGCGACTACACCAATTTATCTAACTGCCGTTATTGAAGTGGACATACCCTATGTTGAATTTCAATTTAAAGATCAATCTCTTAGACTGCATTATGATTTCGAAAAAGGCGATGTGTTAAAGGTTGACTTTGAAAAGCGGAAAGTTTTTATAAATGGTAAGTTGCAAATGACCACAATAGATTTATTAAAAGCTGATTTTTTTCGATTAGATCAAGGAGTAAATGAAATCAGGACGATTCCTAGTATGACTTTGGATGTTAAATATAATGAAAGGTGGCTGTAAAAATGAAAGAAAAAATATTTATCTTTGATAAATACGACAATTTACTTACAGTCACCAACAATTATATAACGGCACCCTTTGAAGAGATGGTAGATAATCCCGTCTCTTTTACTATTGAATTTCCGATGTCGGACGATGATGCTGAACATTTAGTGGGTGGCAATCAGGTTGCTTTTAGGGATTTAAAAGGTAATTTTAGATTGTTTACTATCCGAGAGGTGGATGATCAAGACGGTGAAGCTACAGAAAAAATAGTTGAGTGTTTACCAGCTATCAACGAACTGACAGACGTAATTGTTGAGGAAAAGCGTCCACAGGACAAATCAGCTGAATATGTTTTAGATATAATCTTAGAAAATTCACGTTGGCAAGTTGGCGATGTGGCTGAATTAGGCAAAGGTTCAACAAGCTATTACTTTGATGACGCCTATGAAAGTCTCGGTGAATTAACGGACATATGGGGTGGAGAAATAGTTGACCGCATTGAGATAGATAAAAATAAGATTGCCGGTCGTTATATTGATATTGTCACAAGAAAAGGTGAGAACAAAGGTAAACGGTTTGAAATCGGTAAAGATATTAAGAATATTAGCAGGACAGTCTTGTATTATCCTAAGACCGCCCTGTATGGCAAAGGATCATCATTAGAGGTTGAGGATGATGATGGAGAAGCTACAGGTGGCCATACACGTAAGATAACATTTCGGGATGTGGTTTGGAGTAAAAAGAATGGTGATCCCGTTGATAAGCCGAAAGGTCAGGAATGGGTTGGGGATCCGGAAGCATTAGAAAAACACGGTATTCCTAATTATAAAACAGGTGAACTAAATCATAGGTTTGGTATGTTTGAGGATAATGATGAGGAAGATCCTGAAACGTTGCTCAAAAAGACCTGGGAAGCAGTCCAAGATGAAAAGGATCCGAAAGCCCAATATGAGATGGATATTGAAACGTTTTACGGAGTTGCTGACTATGAACATGAGCAGGTATTTTTAGGCGACACAGGAATTGCACGTGATAAATCTATTAAGCCTATGATCATCGTGGAGTCTCGCGTCATTAGATGGAAATATGACATCGGAAATCCGAGCGAAGGCGAATTGGTGCTAGGCAATATACTAGATTTGAGCGACAGCAATACTGATATTGACTGGGTGATAGATAAAGTTAAGGACAATGGAGGAAAATGGGATGCTGGTGGTGGACCGATAACAGATGATAAGTTTCCTGATAAAAAACCAGAGGTTCCTAAAAACGTAAAAGTAGATGGACTCTATGAAGTTATCATGTTGTCATGGGATTTCGAATCCACTTATGCTATTGCTAATTACGAGGTGTATGCTTCACGTACGAAGGGATTTGTACCAGACAAAACAAATCTCGTATTCCGTGGCAAAGTCGGAGGATACAACCACAGCACTGAAACCAATGAAAAGTGGTATTTCCGTGTTCGCGCTGTCAATACGCATGGGACAGCATCCGACTATACAAACGAATATAGCGCATCTACTGTCAAGATAAACTTTGACGACATCGACGAAGAAAATATTCCCGATTTTATCGAGCATAGCATCTTTAAAGACGATGAAGCACCCAATCCAAAGGAATATAAATTTTGGATAAATACCGGTGAGGAACCACAGTTACTTTACCGTTGGGACGAAGATGCCGGAAAATGGAAGCCACTTGCCCCAACAAGCGCAAAGGATTTAGGTGCGGTTGAAATTGGTGAATACCAAGATAAGATCAATGAAATAGTCGGCGATATTGCTGATAAAGTTGATGCTAAATGGGTGGATGGTCGCTTAGTCTCAAAAGCTAATAAAGATGACGTTTATACGATTGATCAGCTAGATAATAAGTTTGATAATACCGTCTCCAAAACTGTTTATGAGACGGACAAAGAAGGCATTGTAACGGACTTAGAAAGTCATGAATCCCGTATTGTTCAAACAGAAAAAGACATCAAGTCTAAGGTTAGTGAGACGGAATATAAAGCCGATAAGGATAGTCTTGAAAAATCCATCGATAATAACACGTCATCGATTGAACAGAATGCTAAATCCATTAGATCGAAAGTAGATGCTACTACGTATGAATCGGATAAGGACGGTATGACGAAGGATATCAAGGAAAATAAATCCGAGATTGAGCAGAATGCAAAAGTTATTACCTCAAAGGTTGATGCCAAGTATGTTGATGGTGAGATCGGAAAAATAGAAATCGGTGCTGAAAACTTGCTTCCCGGAACGGACTTTACTAGCGAGGAGAATATAAACAAGTTAGGTAGCGTAAATGTTGATAGGATATGGCGTAGAGACTATGAAGACTTTGACCAAGTGTTGATACAAATTAGATCGAGGGAAGATTTGGTGAAGAATGTTGCGCCAAGAATCACGTTTTTAAATAGCAAATTTCGTATAGACGAAGGCGAAACTTATACAGCTTCTTGGGTTGCGACAATTGGCGCAGGTATGGCAACCGATTTTAATTACACTTTTATTTTGGAAAATGGTACAGGATTTAATATAAGCGAAAATATTAAGCGTAAGCCCATTGGAACCGCAACAGTTGCCGGCTACACGCACACCGTTTATCACTACCAAACGACCTTTATAGCGAATTGGTCAAGTAATGCAGCATACCCGATGTTTGGGGCGCGATTGCCGGATGATTTAAACGGGACTACATGGTTTAGAATCGGAGCAATTAAGCTTGAAAAAGGAAGCGTAGCTACTACTTATGCACCCTCTAATACAGAAACTAGCGCAAACATTGACAGTGTCCGTGAATACGCATCTGAAATCGAACAAACAGCAAAGGGCATCGCTAGCAATGTTACTTCATTGGAAAAAGAAGTTGAGGGAAATAAAACGAGTATTAGCGATGCCCAGTCCGATATCAAGCAGCAAGCACAAGAAATAACATCACGTGTGAAAGAGACAACGTATAAAGCTGATATGGATAAGTTGGATGTCAAGGTTAGTGATGCCGAATCGGAAATTAAGCAGAATGCTGAAGAAATAACGTCCCGGGTCAGCAAAAATGGCGTTATATCATCCATCCGCCAGTCGCCAGAAACGGTTAAAATCGATGTCGACCGCGTTAATATTGACGGGGATTTAAATGTTGTTAATGGTATGGTACGCATACAAAAAGGCGTAATTACTAATGAAATGGTAGCGGGTAGCGCCAAGATCGACTTTGCCAAAATAGCTAACGTTAAGATCACCAACGCGATGATTGATAGCGTGGTAGCTAGTAAGATAAAATCCGGAATATTAGACGCCGAAAAGGTGATGGTGCGGGTTAAAAGCGATAAACGCGCTGTACAAATAGATGAACGAGGGTTACTATCATTCGATAATAACAGTAATGTCCGTATTCACATAGGTGTCCGTAACCTTGCGGGTAAAGGGCAATCTGACCCTGCAACGATACGTTTTTTCAGCGGTAAGGGTGATAATGCAGCAGGTATCGGTATGAACGTTAATGATGACTTTATTATCGGTAGTGAAAATAGTGCTGTTTCTACCTCAATTTACAGCGGTAAAAACCAATTGTACAAAGGAAATGAGCATCGTTTCTTTTTTAACAATGGTCCTGCAAACAATTATTGGGAGATGAAGGCACTCCTTAGAGCAGCAGATGGGAATTGGCATCCGAGAATGTATCCAGGTGGAGGCAGAAGAAACAGAGGATACATTGGTACGCAAAATCAAATACTCTACCGTATTTATACGAATCACATCCATGCGCAAAACACGCATTTTACATCGTCGCGCGAAACGAAAACAAACATTAAGGATGCATCGTTCGAAAAGCTGCAATGTGCATTTGATAAAATTGAATTAAAAACATTTAATTTTAAGTCGGAGGATGGCGGTGCTGACCCTGAAGATAAAATTGGCGTGATAGCAGAGGATGCACCAGAAGAAATTGCAGGTTACAACGAAGACGGGGAGAAAAAAGAAATTGATGCAATGAATTTTATGTCCGTCATCGCAGGTGCGTTGAAATACCAGATTAAGCAAACGGAAAAGGAAAAACAATCATTACACGAACGTATAGCACAGCTTGAAGTAATGATGAATGAATATTTAGGAGGTAATTAATAATGCCAGAGAATCAAGGATATGAAGCAAACCTAGAATATGCATACAATTCGCTTTTACAATCCCATATGGATTTAATTAAAACAAACAGCTACAAGGATGCAATCATAGCGGAACTACAAGAACAATTAGACATAGTAGATACAGAAGACGCAGAGGACGCCGAATAAGGCGTATTTTTTATTTGAAAAAATACGGAAATAAAAGGAGAGAGTTTATTATGAAACTATATGTAAATACAGCAAAGGTACGTTTCAGTGATGAGGGAATCACAGGTGCAGAGGTATTCTTTAACATTAAAGCAGACGAACGCACATTTGATTTGAACGGGTACATTCCTATTACACCCGAGCAATATATCGAAAATTTCCAAGGGAATAAACTTGCGGAGGTTGTGCGAGAAGAACTAATCAAGAAGCTTGAGAGTGCGGATGTGGAGAACAAAGAAACCGATAAAAATGAAGACGATAACGCCGAGTAAGGCGTATTTTTTATGGTTTAAATTCCCTTCTTATCGTATGATGTATTTATGATGGAGAGGGGGATTATGACAATGGACAATCAAAAATTGCTGAATGTTCTAAAGGTGATTAAAGAAGGCAGAGAGTCAGAATTGAATAACATTCCTTCTAAGGTTAGAGGAGAGTATTTAGATTTCGCCAAAAAAGAGGGCTTGGTAGATGGTTTAACTAAAACAAAAGATGGTTATATAGGGAATCCTAGAATTACTCTAATGGGCATTAAATATTTTGAGGAAAATAAAAGTTCAACTAAATTTTACAACACATTAAAAGAAATAAGAGATTGGATACCCGGTTATTAATTGTATCTCATGAAAATTCATATACGCTCCTAACTGGGCTTATTTTTTATGCTTAAGTATTTTCCCTCTTCTGCCGATAGAGTGGGCAGGAGGGGATTAAATGAAATATGTAAAATTATTAAGAGCTGTAGATATAAAAGAATTAGAAGGTAATATCAACCTTGAATTATCAGCGAATGCATCCGATGAATTGTTTGATATTAAATACAGTTCTACTCATAACGGTCACGCAGTTATCCATACTGCATTAGTTATCTTTGAAAAGAAATAACGAATAGCACCCACAGTGGTGCTTTTTTAATGCAATAAATTCGGGGAGCCTACAACCCCCCTACCGCCCATGTGGGGAATTACGGGCGGTATATAAGTAATACGAGAAATGTCGAATTCGTTAGGGGGTCAAACATGCCAGATAAGGATGTGGAAGACATGGAAAAATTTATGTCTGTATTAATGGAGGTCAAGGTTTCTCTGGCGGAAAATAACGGGAAATTAGATAACTTGCTTGATATGAAAGAGACAATAAACGATACCGCCGATACTGCTAAAACCGCCATGTTTAAAGCAGAACAAAATGAAATAGCGATTGGACGTCTGCAGACGAAAGTCTCACAAAAAGCTAGTAAAGACGATATCGAGCGCGTTGTAAAACAACGTGAAAATACATTTAAAAATCTACCGTCATGGTTGGCATTAGCCATCTCATTGGCGGTATTTTTATTGACTTATTTAGCAAATTAAAGGAGGTGATTATATGATAAATTTTGAAGAAAAGGCAGACAAAGGGACAGTAGTGAGGACAATTGCGCTCATTATCACATGGGTAAATATGGGGTTAGCCAATTATGATTTGCAACCAATTCCTGTCGTGGATGATAGCACTATAGCAATGACACTGGCAGGAGCCGTAACCGTGTGGACCTGGTTTAAGAACAACTATTTGACTGCCACTGGTAAAAAACAAAAATCGGAGTTAAAGAAGAAAGGTCTAACCAAAGCAAATTAGGCATCCAATCGGGTGTCTTTTTAATTTATCCACTTGTTAAATAGTAAATTAGTTGAGCTAGTAAGTAAGGATGTTTTATGAAAATAAAAAAATAAGGGAGAGATAATTTATGGTTAAAATTTATGTAGATGCAGGTCATGGTGGAAGCGATCCAGGTGCTCAGGGTAATGGTTTAAAGGAGAAAGATGTCACATTAAAGATTGCGAAGAAGATTCAGGAATACTTGGATGAATACAGCAATGCGACAGTCAAAATGAGTCGAACAGGGGATACGTACCCAACACTCACACAGCGCACGAATGAAGCAAATGCATGGGGTGCCGATTTCTTCTTATCCATTCACATTAACGCTGGTGGTGGAACAGGTTATGAAGACTTTGTTTATACGACAATTACCGATGGTTCCAAGACAGGAAAAATCCGAAATGACATCCACGTAGAGGTTATGAAGAAAAACGGCATGTCTGATCGCGGTAAGAAAAAGGCGAATTTACATGTGTTGCGTGAAACTGCCATGCCAGCTGTTTTAACGGAAAACGGATTTATCGATAGCGCGGCGGATGCAGCTAAAATGAAATCACAAACTTGGATTAACAATGTGGCACGTGGTCATGTAAATGGACTTGCAAAAGCATTTGGCCTGAAAAAGAAAGACGGTGGCGGTACCGGACAAGGCTACGTCGAGATCGTGACTGATTCACTCTGGACTTACAATACAGCTAATTGGGATGATCGAGCTGTAACTGTAAAACAAGGAGAAGTATTTACCGTAATTCGGGACAAGTTCCCAGTTGGTTCCGGACATATGTATCAGATCAAGAGTGGCTTGTATATCACCGCAAATTCAAATTATGTAAGGTACTATACAAAGTAATAAATACGGGGTGTTTAAAGGAGGTGATATAAAAACAATCCCCACTTTGTAAAAACTATATATGTATATCTGGCATAAAAAAGGGCTGCTTGTGTCATAGCAGCCCATCACATAGAAAAAATAACCTGTCACAAGCGTGAGAGCTTTAGTTAATAATAAAAATTTAATGCTCTATTCTGTATCATTATCATCTTCTTGTGATTCATCTTCTTTATATTTGGTTAAGTTCTCTAAGTTTGGCAGCGTACTTAGAGTATTTAGTATATCAAAATGTACTTTTGGTAGTTGTTTTGTAATATTCAACATCTCCTTAGAGAAAGTTTGTTTAATCGAAGTATTAATTTTTGCTAATGCTTTAAATTTTTCCTTTAAAGCAGGTATATGTATTTTAAGGTTTAATTCAGCAATTCTTCCTCCAATTCTCTTTAAGGTTTCGTTAAGAACTTGAGTATCATGTTCATTTAGTATTTTATCTTCCGCTTCATTTAATTTAGGAATAATGAAATCAAGCTCTTTTTTTAAAGTTTTAAAGTTTTTATCTGTAAAAGATTTGTTATGTGCTATTATGTTTCTCATTTCTCTTATTTTTGCCATCCTTTTTTGAGCATTATTAATGAAGGCATATTTCGAAATTTCTTTTTCCCACAAGGAAACAGGTCTATTGTGTATAATTATTTTAACTAATTCTTCTTTAGTTAATGACTCGATATTGTGTACCCCGAATTCGCTATCATAATTATCTACACTAACGTTTAATTTTTCATCAAAAAAAATACTCTCCAGATCAGATAAATCTAGTGTTTCTAACATTCCTTCCAAAAGTTCTTTTTTATTGCCTTTGCCTTTAATATCTCCGCCCCATGAATCTTTTAACTTTTCCGCCCAAGAATTCTTATAAACCGGAATAAAAATAGCAGTTATTAATGCTCGCATGCTTCGTTCATAAAACGCCAGCCTGCTGTATAACCTTTCTGAGTAATAAGTTGAAAGTGAATCTTTGATAACGGCCATATTAAATTCGCTTTTCTTTTTAATTTTTATGGTTCGAACTAATTCAGAGAAAGCGTGAGCCGCTTGTTCTTTTCTTGAAGTATAATTAAGAACAATTGAAACTTTAAATACTGTTTTTTCAGGATCTAATCTTTGATAAAAGTAATAGCAGTTATAATCTAATTCTTTGAAAGTGAAAGTGAATCTATTAATTGTTTTTTCGAGACCTATAACAATTGGTCTTGGAGTATTTTGATCAGTCGATTTAATCGGATTTTCTGCCTCTTTTATAAAAATCTCATTTAAAAATTTATTGGGATCCAATTCTGTGTTACCAAAAAAATAATAAACATTTTCAAACCGTTTCAATTCTACACCCCGCATAGTAAACTCTATTACTAGAAGAGTATACAATATTTTATATAAAAGCAAGAAAATATGGAATGTTTACTTTCAAAGTAAATGAAGCGAAAACTCTATTATTTTACTCAATGTTGCGGTAATAATTGTGGGAAATGGAAGAATTACAGAAAAATATATTAATAATCAAAAGCATCACTACTTGGGCTTTTTGATTTTATACACTTTAACCTCACCAGACATCTTTTCACACAACCGATCACACTCATCCTTACTAGGCACATCCTTATAAACATTATATTTAATCTCAGTCATACCAGCATCCGTAAATTCATAATCATGATCATCCCGCACATCAGCAACGGATCCAAAACCAACTAAGTGGCCGTTAATTATTTTCTCCATAATAAATCCCCTCCTACAGGTACAATCGAATCCTATTAGTAAAAAGGGGCATCATACCAAAACTATATTTTTCCACTTGAAATCAAACAGGTGTTCTTATATAATGTGAGGGACAAACGACCTCAAAGGGGGAACATAATAATGAATGTAAATGATCGCGGAACTAAGAAATGGACCGCAATGATGATGCCGGAACATATTAAAATGATTGAAAATCTATGGAAAGAGGATGAAAGGAAGACAAAACCAATTATTGATGAACAACAAAAAGAAGAATTTGACTTGATGCTGCATCTGGCATTAAAAGACTTTTTAACTGTAGAAGTTATATATTACGCTGATCATGATTTCCATACGGTTAAGGATAAACTGCTAAAGATTGATTCACTAAAGAAAACAATAAAATTCGACCACGATGGCGAATTAAACTTCGATGATATTATAGATGTAACCATTTTATAGCCCTGGTAACTAGGGCTATTTTTATGAACGTATCAACTGTCCTCATACAAATCATCAACTTTACAATCAAGTATTTTGGCCAGCTTAAATAAATTATTAACCGACGGCATACTATGCCCGTTTGCCCACCTGGATAATACTTCTTGACTAATGCCCAATTGTTTTGCGATCCACTTCTTTTTATATCCGCTATTTTCAATATGTTCATTAATTAAACATTTCATATTAATCACCTATATAGGTATTCCACACGACTACTTCATTATCCTTTCGTAAATAAAGTTAAATTAAATTGAACTAATATGCAATATTTACATTCTGCAGCATATAGTTAACTATATACCATTCACTATTCACATCAATATTCTTAGCGTGAATATTCATTTCTCTATTCCGATATCATCAATATACTACTTTTCCTATCCGTCCCATCAACCACAAGAAAGGGGGATAATATGAGTATTATCTATTGTTTTACTTTCATTACTTTTTACTGGTTAGGCGTGGAGATATTTAAGCCTAATTGGGGGAAGGATGAAAAGCTTCCATTGCTATCAAGGTCAAACACATCGGTTGTGATGGGCAAGTATGAAGATGGATATGTATATCATAATTTTAAAAAGTATGCTCACATGATTGTGGCTGGTACTACCGGATATGGTAAAACCAATTTCATTAAATGCTTAATATCACAATTAAATGGAGAAATCATTTTGATTGATCTGAAAGGTGGATTTGATTATGGGAGGGTAACTGCCACAGATATAGTGCAAGCAAGGGTTGAACTGGAACAGGTAACCGCAGAAATGAAACAACGTAGGCAGTCACACATTTATGTCATCGTGGACGAAGCAGGGGAACTATTAGCGCCTGCACACTTAACCAGAAAAGAAAGTGCTGATTATCTTGCTTGCCAGTCATGTGTAAGTGAAATAGCGAGGTTAGGCAGGGGATTCCACGTACATCTAATATATGCCACTCAATACCCCACAAAAGACATTCTAAGCGGTCAAATTAAGCAAAATGCTGAAACCCGTATTTGTTTCCGGCTTCCAACTGATATCGCTTCACGGGTTGCTCTTGATGAATCTGGGGCAGAAGAACTCCCATCGGGTCATTATGGCATGGGTATTTATAAGAAGGATTATAAGCTACCAATGAAAAGTTATGAATTTGTGGGAAGGGATGGGTGGGATGTTAAAATCAGAAATCCGCAAAGAAAGGGAAGCCAGGATACTTTCCAGATTGAATAAACTGGGGGTGTCAAGTGTTTGGGAACTCATGAGACTAAATGCCGGTGGATTAGCTGAAGGTGGTCGCAGGAATGCTCTAAGAGTGTTAAATGAGATGGAAGAAAAGGAACTGGTCGCTTCCATGCGAAAAGAAATTAAAATTTACTGTGTCACTGGTAGAGGGTTCGGTCATTGGGAGCATCGAATGATGATGAATAAGTTTCTGATTAAGAAAGGACTGTTTGATAAAGCAATTATAGAACCAAAAATAAAAATTAATGACATTGAGTTTCGTCCAGATTTTATCATTGCTAAAACTCCTGATCCCAAAACAGCTACAGATTATGTTTATTTCGAAGTAGATAGAAAACAAAAGAAGAAAGCTAACCTAGAAAAGATTGAACGATATAAAAAATTCGGTTTAAAGTTTGAAGTGATTTGTTCAATGGAGAGAGTTAGCATGTGGAAAGGATGTGTGATTAATGAAGTATAAAAGAAGCCTGCGCAAAGGCAGGCGTTAAGTTTATTCTTTATTAGTACTTACATAACTATTGTTGGTTTATAGATTATGTAAGTACTGAAATTAAACGAAGTCAATTGAATCAATCAAAACCTTGTTACCAATGTGTCTGTGGTGTATTTCTTTCACGATTGAGCTAACGAGGTTTTTCTTTTCTATTTCCTTTAGCAGAATCCAGTTTTCTTTTATGCTTTTTAATCCTGCTATAATTTCTTCTTTATTTATTAATTCTGTTTCCACTTCTTTAAATTCAAACACGGCTAGTTTTTCTTTTATTGATGATTCTTCTTTATTTGCTTCTTCCATACGCTTTTTAAAATCATCATAAGTCATAATGTCTTCTGTCCATGCATATTGCCATTTTTTCTTACGGTTTTCTATTTTATCAAGCTGTTTATTCAATGCTTTTATATCTGGAATATCGTCCTTTTTATTAAATTTTTTTTCCGCATCTTCCACAGCATCATTAAGAAACTCATTATAATTAAAACTTTCAAGGTAATACATAAAAGCTTTCTCCAATTTACTTTCAGACACCATCTGGGAACCCTCACATCTGTTATGCCTTTTATGTCTGCATCGGTATTGCATATATTTTTTGCTTTTCCCTTTGTAGGTACTTGTCGTATAACAACCCGTCATTGTCCTTCCACAAGAGGGGCATTTTACTTTACCAGAAAAGATGTATCTACTGGACACGGATCGGGGAGGTTGTCCTTGCCGCTGCTTAATAAGCGCTTGAGTGTTATCCCAAAAATCCTTACTTACAATCTTTTCATGAGCGTTCTCATATATTTCACCAAGCCATTTAATTGCTCCGTAATAAACTGGATTTCTAAGCACTTTCATAATTGTATTATCGGACCATGGATTACCTGCTTTGGTGTATAATTCTCTGTCATTTAACCATTTTGCAACCTGATTCATTCCCATTTTCTGATATAAATCAAATATGAGTTTAACAATTTTTGATTCTTGCAGATTAATGTATAATTTACTTTCCTTTTTATTCAAATCATATCCGATTGGTGCGAAGTTTAAAGGATATTTTCCCTGCCTTGCTTTTTCTGCAAAACCAAAGCTGATCCGTTCTCCCATGTTTTCACGTTCCCATTGAGCCAATGCGGCAACGATAGTAATAAACATCCTTCCCATCGCTGAGGTCGTGTCATACACTTCTGTGGCTGATTTAAATTTACAATCGTGTGTTTCAAATACTTCAAGAATTTTGTAAAGATCAAATACTGATCGGGTGAGCCTATCCAAGCGATATACTAATACACATTCTATTTTTCCGTCTTTTATATCCTGTATCATTTGCTGTAAGTATGGCCTGTTAGTATCTTTAGCAGATATACCTTCATCTGGATACATGCCAACAACATCCCACCCCTGGGATATGCAGAACGCTTTTAATTTTTGAGTTTGTGCCGATATTGAATAACCTTCTTTTACTTGTTCTTCTGTAGATACCCGTATATAGATTGCCGTTTTCATTGCTATCTCTCCTATAAAATAAGGCGGGTGATCGGCCCGCCATGATTAAATATTAACGTTAACGTTTAATCTAAAATTGAGTTATTGCTTTTTTTAATTTACCTATTATCATTATATTAGTGTCGTTCTTCGGGTTGAAATCAATTGGTGCATAATTAGGGTTTTCACTTACTAATGTAAAAGACTTTTCATTTTTGTATACTCTTTTTAAGACACATTCATTATCTATTGCTACAGCAGCAATCTCACCATTCTCAACTTCCATTTGTTTCTGGATTAATAAAAGATCACCTTCATGGATTTTTGCGCCAGTCATGCTGTCACCTGTAGCAGTTAAATAGAAATACAATCCGTTATTTACCCATTCTTTCGGAGACTTCACATAACCTTCTGTACTTTCATATATGACTGATCCATTACCACATGATATGGAACCATAGAGTGGAACATCAACGATATCATTTTGAACTTCTTCTCCATATAGCAATGAAACGTCAATTCCAAGTGCGTTTGATATTTGCTCTAATCTTCCGTGACTAACTTTGATTGATCCCACTTCGTATTTTCTTACTGTTGATTTACCAACGCCGATTCGCTTACCTAATTCCTCTAATGACATTCCAGATATATTTCTGTAATGCTTTATTCTACTTCCTAAGTTCTCGTAAAAACTGTTCATGTATTTGTTCACCTCACTTCCTACTTATAGTTTATACCTTAAAAGACACCAATGCAAGCGCAAAAAGAAACGTTATGTTTAAAAATGTTAAAAAAAGTTTCTTAATAGGGTTGACGTAGTTTTATAGACGAGTTATAGTGAGGGTGTCCTTAAAAGACACGAAGGGAGGGTTAAAGTTAATGAATGTTGCTATTACACCTAAAGGACTTAGGGTTTCCTCGGGTAAAACTCAGCAAGAAGTATCGGAGTACATGGGTTTATCATTGACGCAATACAAGCGCAAGGAGAACGGACATGTTAGGTTCTATGCAGATGAAATTTATAAGTTATCCAAACTCTATGATGTTCCAGTTTCAATTTTTTTTAATAACAAAGTGTCTTTATAAGACACTATAAGTACCACCACATTCCCAATCAATATATTAAACCGAGCACAGCAGGCCAAGACCTACCACTAGAGATAGTGAGCCGCAAGTACATAGCCAACAGTTGCCAGGACGTTTGAATATTGATTGGGGATGGAGGTGGAGAACTGGAGGGTGCTAAATGCCGGATCACGTCAAAAAAACAATCTTAATGTTTTTTGTAAAAACTAGCTTGCCGAGATTGATAGAAAAAAGAAGAGGTGAACAAAATGACAACAGGCCAAATGCTCAAGTGGACTCACAGGTTTAATCAGATTTTAGGCGCTGCACAAATTTTTAAACAAAAACGTTTAAACAGCATGATGAACGATTTGGTAATCGCTTATGATGCACAGGATGATTATGCCAGATGCATGTATCTAGCCATATTAGAAGAAATGGAGGTGTAGACGATGAACAAATGCATTGAATGTGGTGCCGAAGCTAGAAATAAAAAAAGCTTCCTTTGTGATAGTTGCTTTAAAAAAATACTAAGAGAAAAGGAGTGAATGCCTTGTCAGTATACGATCATTTTTTAAAGAAAGACCAGGAACAACTAGATGCAAATTTATTAATAATGCACCAAACATTAATAAACATCATTACGAGTACAACCAGAGTAGACTTCGAAACTGCCGATAACTCATTTGTTCAGTTTCAGAAATCTTACAACGCTATCCATGATATGCACTTAGATAAAAAGCAAGGTAATGATCATGAAGCGAATGAGTATATGAGGAGGCATTATTTTTGAAGAATTTAGGTGCTTGGTACTGGGGATTTTTTGTTGTTACTTATGCGGGAATGATGATAGTTATTTTAAGGGGGTGAAAAACAATGGAAGAAATAAAGCAATTACGTGAATGGATGCTGGATTCGAATTATCCGGTTGAAGCAGTCGCTCTTATGTCTGACGAGGAAGTTGTCGCAGAATATGAAGCAGTTACCGGTGATTATTCGACTGTATCACCAATTTATTAAAAAGGATGATAAACATGCAAATCAAATTCAAATCTCTTAATCTATCAAATTTTAAAAGTCACCAGGATCTTGAAGTTAAGTTTGGCGACCTGACCAAGATCACCGGTGACAATGCAAAAGGCAAAAGCTCCATATTAGAAGCTATTACATGGTTATTATACGGCACAGATGCCTTGGGTGGCAAATTGGATCCAACACCTGTTACGTATGATGCTGATGAAACAATGGTTTCTTTGCTATTAAATATAGACGGAAAAGACCTGTTGCTTGGACGTGAATTAAAAAAAGGCAAGACCAAATATTATATTAATGAGGTACCGAGTAAAGCCGGTGATTTCAATGAAATACTAGAACAATATTTTGATAAGGACTTGTTCCTAAGTCTATTCAATCCAAATTATTTTTATACGCTTCACTGGGAAAAACAAAGGGGCATGATCCTGCAATATGTGCCAGCACCAGCCAATAAAGAAGTGTTCAAAGTATTACCTGAAGCACAGGCGGATAAACTTGCAGGATTAGTTAAAAAGCATTCTCTTGAGGATCTGGAAAAGATTCATCGTTCTAATAAAACGAAATTAGACAAGCAATATATAGCTGCACAAAGTCGCACTAAAACATTAAAAGAACAGATGGATGAATTTAAACAACTTGTTCCACTTCCGTCATTACGTACCGAATTAAAGCTATTCACTAAAGAAAGAAATGAAATAGAAAAGGTGACAGATGCTGCAGGCGATACAAACAGTCGAATCAATGTGCTGCAGAATCAAATAAAGCGATTAATGGATGAACGTGATCAGATGAAAGATCACTTCAAGCATTTGAAGGATGAACAGATAGAAGACCACTGTCGAACCTGTAGACAGCCATTACAAGATGATGCAGTAAAGGCTGTTGAAGCAGACAAACAAAAACGTATTGATGATTTTAAAAAACAATATAACGGCATTGTAGAGCAACGGAAACAGTTTGAAGAAGAACTTTCTTCACTTGAATACATCGATGTATCTGAACAACTGGATAAGGCACGTGAAATTCAAGAAAAGATTAATCCTATCGAACAAGAGATAAGGAAACATGATCAATTTGAAGTACTACAAGAACAAGTTAACGCAGCTGCAACAACCGAAAAAGAAACGCTTGAATCGCTCAACGAATCCATTTTCATTATCGACAGCATTAAGGAATTTCACGCCAAAGAAGCCGAACTGCAAGCTGAAAAGGTACAGGCACTCTTTGAAAATCTATCAATCAACCTGTTTAAAGAACAGAAGAATGGAGATATCAAGCCGGACTTTGAAATCGAAATGGATGGTAAGGGATATAAGAAGCTATCTCTTTCAGAATCTATCAGAGCAGGTCTTGAATTACGTGATGTGCTATCAGATCAAAGCGAGATCATTACACCTTGTTTTGTAGATAACGCTGAATCGATTACAAAGTTTAAAGAGCCGAATGGACAACTGATTATTAGCAGGGTAGTTGCTGGTAAGGAATTGGAGGTAACTGCAGATGAGTAAATTTAAAGGATACGGTCGAAAGAATCATATAGATTTTGGCGATTACGTGAAAATTGAAATGCATCGTTACGGCGCCTCTAATGAGTTTTATATCCATAAAGTTGTAGGTGCATTGGAATCAAGTGGTTGGATTGATGCTCCACTTAAATGGGATAGCAAACCAAAGTTACATGACCAAATGGAAATTGTTCTGAATGTTATCCAGTGTGGCATCGATGAAACTAAAGTAATTCGGGTTAAACAGGCAGATTGCATAAAAATGGAGGTTGATCGCTAATGAACGCCAAAGAAATCACAGTGAATTATACGTATCTAAAGAAACTACCAGACTTTGAAAATCTCCGAGTTGAAGCAGGTGTCAATATTACCGTTGAACCTGGTGACGATCCGGACGAGCTTTACGAAAAGGCATATAAAAATATGAAGCAACAAATTAAAAAAGGCTTAAAAGAAGCCCAAGGAGGATTTTAAATTATGGCTAACAACAATCAATTGCAAGCACATATTACACCAGAAATTCAGGAAGCATTTAAACCAGAGGTACTAGAAGTTATCCGCAATTCAGTTGCACCAACAGCTAATGATCAGGAGTTTCTACTGTTCGCACATAAGGCTGCATCATATGGTCTGGATCCATTTAAAAACGAGATTTTCTTTATCAAGTATGGCAACACTGCCCGGATCCAATTTGCAGCAGAAGCTTATTTATCTAAGGCACGTGAAAAGGAAGGTTTCCAACCACCAAACACGCAAATGGTACACGAAAATGATGAGTTTAAAATCGCTATGAATAAAGAAACCAAGGAAATGGAAGTTGTACAGCACGAAATTGGTTTCCCACGTGGCAAGATTATTGGTGCATATTCCGTTGCTCATAGAGAAGGGCACCGTCCTGTAACAGTGATTATGGACATTGACGAAATCGCTCATATGTTTACCGGACAAAACAAAGATAACTGGAAGAAATGGACGGCTGATATGTTCGGCAAGCATGTTCAGCAGCGTGCTTTGAAAAAACAATATGGTCTTGAATTTGATGATGAGACTGTTACGCATGGTGAGGACAATAAAGTTCCGGAATATAAACCGAGAGAGCGGAAAGACATTACACCTAATCAGGATGCAATTGAACAAACCCAAGAGCCCAAGGAAGAAAAGCCTGACAAAGTAACGCAACTAAGGGCAGATATGAAAAAGAAATTTACCCAGTTAGGAATAACCGATAACGAAGGCATTACAAATTATCTGAATGAAAATAAAGTGAAGCTAAGCAATCCTGCAACGGAATCAGAATTAATCGGTTTGATTCAATTGTTGGAAATGAACATTGATGTTAAAAATGCGCAGCAGCAACCATCCGATGATGACGAATTGCCAGAGTGATAGATATGTTCAATCCTTATTTGAAAAACAGGCCAACCATTGTCGTCTATGAACGGAATAAGGAATGCGAATTATGCGGAAGTGAAATAAACAAAAATGAATATGAATACCGTGGGTTAAGTATTTGCCCGCGGTGCCAGGAGGATTTAAAGAAATGAGTATCACTAAAAAGGAGAAGCTAGGTCAGCTATTGTGCAGACATAAAAATACAGGTTGGTATGTGGAAAAATCTAGATTTCAAAGCCTTAAAGGCGAGAAACAATATAAGGTGTGTGAAGGTTGCGGGAAAATATTAGGTGAAAAGCTTCTTGAATACGAGGGGATGGGGTTCAAGTGAAAGTTAACATTCTAGCTTCCGGATCCAGTGGAAACTGTATAGCTTTAACATCTGGTGAATCTACCATTCTAGTGGATGCAGGTATAGCGAAAACAAAAATTGAAAAACGTCTGTTGGAAGTGGGCATAACACCAAACAATATTAAAGCAATCTTTGTCACACATGCCCATGGTGATCACGTCAAAGGGTTGCCACTGGCTGGTAAATATAAGATTCCTGTTTATGCCGGAGAAGGGGAATGGAAGTCTATCGACGGCGTGGATGATGAATTACAAATGAATGCTACTGCTGGGTACGCCAATGGCATTGATTACAAATTCGAGGTATCTGCATTTAAAGCGCATCATGATTCCTATGAGCCACTTGGATATACAATCACGGAACTTGAAACAGAAAGAAAATGCTCTGTTTGCCTGGACACTGGAAAAGTAGATGTTGCTATGTTCGACATGATGAAGGATTCCGACATCTACATCATCGAAGCCAATCATGAACCACGAATGGTAGAAGCTTCCGCTTATCCAAACAGTGTGAAAGCAAGGATATTAAGCCACATTGGGCACTTGTCCAATGAACAGACCGCTGATGTGCTTACTAAGCTAGTGAAGGGTGGAGAAAGTATCTATCTAACACATTTAAGCAGCAATAATAATCTGCCGGCGTTAGCAGAAATGACTGTTATAAAGGCATTGAAAGATAAAGGATTAAAACAAGATCAACATTATAAAATTGAGGTGGTATAAATGCAACCAATAAAAGTTCCCTATGAAGTCGCAAAGGCTTTTGATTATCACAAAGAATTGTGGTCAGGTATGACACGTGATGATATGAATCTTATGTTTATGGCCATTGCAATTTCACCAGTACACGGACAAGCATTGATCTTAAAAGAATTTGCACAAAAAAATCCATCTTCTTATGTACAGGCGTTGGCAAATGATTATGTTGCCGAGAGAAACTTTGAAAAAGAAGTGACAGAAATGATTGATTTATGGCTTAACAAACCTTATGTAGGTGATGAAAAAAGAGATATTAATAATTTCGCAAAGATGGTTACAAAGTATTTTAGGCAGAACGGATGATAAATCATGGCAAGTCCACAACTTGAAAAAGGGCATACACGGATTGCCAATGAAATATTAGAACAGATAATAAAGACCAATCTCAATGGCACGCAGTTCCGCTTAGTTATGGCCATATGGCGTTATACATATGGATTCCAAAGAAAATCACACGAAATGTCAGTCACCTACTTAGCGGAATTGATTAATACAAGCAGGAGCCATGCAGATCGGGAATTAAAGGCTTTAATAGATAGAAATATTATTACAGTCATTGAAATTGGGCAGAAAGGGGCAAGAGTATTGTCATTCAACAAGAACCACAAGGAATGGGATGGTAAGGAACCAGCAAAAGAGCCGGTTCCGACTATCCCTAAAACAAACAAGAAGCCTGTTACTAAAAAGCAGAAGTACAGCGAAGATAACACCTATTTTAAGATGGCCACATATTTTTATAAGCGAGTGGAAAAGGTGGCAACTGAAGCGGGTATTTCCCATCTAATTAAAAAATCGAACATGCAGACCTGGGCAGATGATTTTAGAAAGTTAATTGAAATAGATGAAGTAGACAAGCAATTGGCCAAAGATGTTATGGACTGGGTTACACAGGATGGCTTTTGGAAACAGAATGTCCTATCGGCTAAAAAGCTACGTGAAAAGTTTATGGAGTTGGCCATAAAGATGAACGCACAGAAAAAGCCAATCCAATCCAAGCTGCAGCCGGATCATCGGGATAAGGAAATAGCTTTACAACAATGGATAGCCGAAGGGAAGGATCCGGATGAGTTTAACTGGAACGGTTGAGGATTTATCTGCAGAGCAATCGGTGTTGGGCGCAGTATTCTTGGATCCTAATGTATTGGATGAAATTATTTTCTTAGAAGATAGGGATTTTTTAAGTGAAAAGCACCAACAAATTTATCGTGTAATGCAATGGCTTGATAATAAACAGCAACCAGTAGATGTTGTGACCGTCACTGAAATGTATGTAAAGCATAACAGGTCAGATGAAATGAGCGTTTCGTATTTCACTCAACTAGCGGAATCTTGTCCTACTACAGCGAACGTTGTACACCATGCCAATATCGTTCGATCAAAGGCAATCAGACGTAGGGGTTCGGAAATAGGCAATCAAATAGCTGACTTGGCTAGAGAAGATTTTGAAACAGATAATGATTACTTTGCAGCAGTCGAATCCTTGGCCACTGAAATTAGACCGAATGAAAAAGGGCAAATGAAAAGTTTTAGTGAGACCAGGCAAAGTTATTTTGAGCATTTACTATCAAAAAAGATTGAATATGTTGAAACTGGTTTTCCGCAGTTTGATGGATGGGCGCATGGGTTATGGCGTGGATGGCTATTTGTTAGTGCCGGTAGACCTTCAGTAGGTAAAACAGCATTGTTACTGCAAAGAGTATTCGGTGTAGCAGAATCGGGACCGGTACTTGTATTTTCACAGGAAATGGACGAGAGCCAGTTGAAGGATAGAATTATTTCTAACATAACCGGCATCCCTTATAACCGGATTAAAAATAAAGAATTAAACCCGGACCAATATGCGGAAATAGAAGTAGCCTATAACCGGTTGGAACAGCTGCCGATTTATATACAAGATTCCAGTGGTATTACTATTGATGAAGTAAGAGCCACAGCAAGACGTTTCAAACGTAAATATGGTGATCTAGCAATGGTTGCAGTCGATTACCTGCAGATCATGAAGATACCCAGGACAAAGGGCGAAACAAGAGCAGAATCAATCGGAAAAGTAACGACAGCTGCTAAGAATATTGCACGTGAAATGCGCTGTTGCTTCATGATGTTGTCCCAAATGAATAGAGATAGCGAGAAACAGGCTATGAAACCAACACTTGCTAGTTTAAAAGAGTCATCTTCCATTGAACAGGATGCAGATGTAGTTGAGTTTCTATGGCATGATCCGCACGATTACGAACAGCAAGGTAAGGTTATACAGCAATTTATTGCAAAGGGTCGTGACATTGGAATTAATGAGTTCAGGCTATTGTTCAGAGGTTGGAAACAGCAGTTTATTGAGTTAGGTAAAAAGTAAATGGGGTGTGAAGATGCATAAAACGAACAAGTTGTTATACGGATTTGTATTGGGCATAAGTTTTATTTATATAATTCATTCCGTATATATCAGTGTTAAATATATGGAGTCTGTTGAAAAACTGGAACATCAACAACAAATTATTGAAGCATTACAACAAGAAAATGCATCATTACATGATTCTGTTTGGCATTTAAATCAAGCGCTGGAGGGTGAATCGGAATGACTGAAATCATTGTGGACGATGGTCTTGAATATACAGCTTCTAATGGACGTATAAGATATAATCCTGAATTTCATGAAAATCATGGGAAAAAGTGGACAGATGACGATCTAGCTTACATGTGTTCAAGTTGGGATGGCAGGAAAAAAGAAGATATAGCAATGGCTCTTGGTAGAACACATGGAACTGTTTTATCTAAGGTATATCAATTGAAAACAAGTGGACGTTTTGAATATTACAAGAAACAAGGTGACAGTTTATGAGATTCGTTGGATTAGACCCATCAACTAAAACAGGGTTTGTTGCATTAGATGAAAATGGCCAAGTTTTAAGAGCCAAGGAATTAACTGGTGTAGGTAGTAAGGATCCGGTTCGAATGATTACGTTAATCGATGATATTGTTGCTCATCTTCAAAAGGATGATTTCATTGTCATTGAGGGATTTGGTTTTGCAACACAACAAGGCATCCAGTTGGGTGGTATAGGTTGGGGTATCAGAATGGCGTTGGCCAGACGTGGCATTAAATATATTGAAGCCTCACCTAGCCAGGTAAAGAAGTTTTGTACGGGAAAAGGGAATGCTGCCAAGGATGCTATGATCATTCCCTTGTACAAGCATTGGGGATTCGAACATTCTAGCGACAATGTCAGGGATGCATATGTGTTAGCTGAAATCGCTATGGGATTAAAAACTATCGATACAAAAGCCTTGACCAACGAATATACAAAATATCAGTTAGAAGTGATTTCGGCAATAATTAATCCGCCGCCAAAAAAACCTAAGAAAAAGAAGGTTAAAAGTTAACGGTCGCTATACAGGTGTTGTCGGTATACCTACAACACTAGTACTGGCATCGTTCTATATAAATCGTCAATTAAAGCTATTTTAGAACAACTTCGATCATTGAATGTAATCAGTCTAGTAATCTATCAAAACGTCACAGACGCTTTAAAAACAATCAAATTCATAAGTGGAGAGGGAGAAGTTAAATGTCAAAAGTAGAATTGAAAGTTTTGTTTAAAAAGTTACAAAGGGACGACAAAAAAGAGGTCTTGGAATTTCATGTAATGGGAGAAAAGCTTGCCCATTCAGACGCTCTTGTAATGATGGCTGGTGAAATGTCTAATTTAATTGTCGGTGATAGTGAGGCTGGGGTTATACCTGCAGAGTTTAAATCTATACAGCGCGATAGCAAAAAGACAGTTTTAAAATTCGAAGCAAAGGGTGATAGTCAGGAAAAGATTATCAAGCTTTATCCTTATGCCGGTCATAACGTGACATTAACAATAGAAGAATCTCAAATGTCCATAGAGGAAATCGAAGAGCAGCACGAAGGAATTGGATACGATGTTAAGCAAGATGGAACTGTAGAAATAGAAGGTCAAGTAAGCATGGATGACATACCAAAAGGCGAGCCAGACGAAGTTAGTTTTGATGATGATGATCTATTGAATTAAATTATTCGGCCCTGGTACTTCCGGGGCCACCTCTTAAACAGAAAAAAGGGGGATTTGCATGGGGTTTGAACTTCCAGAACTAGACAGAAGAGAAACACAGAATGCTGTTGAAGCTGCACTTGAAAGGTATCGCATTTACAAATATATAACATTTGAAGAACGGGAAGTATCCACTACAGGGCATATCGATGACATTGGTGGAGGCAAGAGCAATCTACCTAGTGATCAGACTGGATCCATTGCTGTACACAATATATCTGAACATGAACGTATAAGAAAGTATTGTGAACGTATTGAAAGATCCGTTAGACGTCTACCTAAGATGGAACGCTTCCTAATTGAAGAAAGGTATATGAGTGAGGAATCAGAGTACATCACGGATATTAAAGTATACTGTTTTAAGTTTCAACCGCCAATTTCCGCAATGACCTATTCAAAATTACGTTGGAAGGCATTCTATAAATTAGCTTTAAATCTAAATATCGCAATCACTACACAACAAAAAGAATGAAATTATCTAGAACCGCTATGTATTAGTGGTTCTTTTTTCGCACTACTTATTAAATTAATAGGAAAATA
>RWZD01000059.1_pt1 | contig 33846 bp, 44 predicted proteins | sample 2187771 | NCBI WGS metagenome assembly RWZD01 (sample SAMN10531866, study PRJNA481165) | viral metagenome | isolation source: viral particles purified by filtration and ultracentrifugation from about... | place: USA: Tennessee
TTATTTCAGTGGTAAAAATTACAGTAATGATGGGATGGAATGGTCTAGGGAAGATTCGAAGATTATGGCTTATGCGTTATTAAACACCTTACAAATAAATGAAATGATTTTAGATAGAGAGAAAAATAAAAATCTACCGAAACAAACACTGTGAAAGGATGGTTTAAATGCACTGTAAAGAGATCGAATTAAAGTCCGGAAAAACTAGATGGCTGTGTGTGGCTGATGGTCCTATTAACCCTGTAACGGGAAAGAGAAGGCAAATTGAGAGACGTGGCAAGACAAAGAAAGAAGCGAAAAAGAGAGTGGGAGATGCGATCAGAGCATTGGAAGAAGACAAGATTGACCAAAATGTCGTCGCTACTATAACCTTTGAAACAATCGCTAATCAGTGGATGGGAGTTTATTCCGCTACAGAAGGACGAAAAGCTAGGTCCATCAAGATTCGGAAAGATAACATTAAGATTCTTAATCGATACTTTGCAAAATCTCCTGTGGTAACTATAACGCCTGCAATGTATCAAAATATGTTATTGAGCTTAGCCAAGGATGGTAAAAAAGGAAAGCCTTATTCGGAAAATACAATTATAGGTGTGCACGCATGCGGTAAAATGATCTTTAAGTTTGCCAAGAAGAATAGAGTCATTAAAGACAATCCAGCTGAAGATGCTGCGTTACCTAAAAAAGCAGTTACCGTTGAAGAGTTGGAAAATAACTCTATCGAAAAAACGTATTTCGAAAAACGGGAACTCGACTTATTTTTAGATGCTGTACTAGAAATGGGATTAGAATTAGATGAAGAGTGGTTTTTTTCTTTGGCTTTTTCGGGAATGCGACCAGGAGAGTTACTCGCTCTCAAAAAACATGATTTAGATTTTGAGAACAATAAAATAAGAGTTAGCAAAACCTTGCATACCCCTAAAAATAACATGAAAGAATACTTTCTCGAAACAACAAAGACGAATGAAGCTAGGGTTATAGATATGGATGAAAAAATAATGACTTTACTCAAAAGGTTAGTCGTAAAAAATGACGAACATAAATTAAAATATCAAACTCAGATTGATGACTTTCACGATGGGAGTTTTGTTTTCCAGCGACCGAATGGTTATCCATATATAAACAATACGTTAATCCAGCGCATGCAAAGAATCATGAAGCGTATTGATATAAAAAAACATTTAACCCCTCACGCTTTTAGACACACGCACATTTCGATGATGACGGAAGCCGGCGACAGCCTGAAAACGATCATGGATAAAGTCGGTCATAAAAAACCAGAAACAACATTAAAAATTTACACTCACGCGACGGAACAAATGAAAACAAAATCAACGAAAAATATCACAGCTTTACATAGTGATATTTTAGAAAAAATAACTTTATGATAATTATTGTTGGTTTTCCGTTGGTTTTTTTGAAATTAAATAGCTTCATCTCTCCCCTCCCCTTTATATATCAACGGTTTATTAGTGAATAGCTGAAACATGTGGCCGATGATTTGGGCGTTTTTCTCTATTTAGACGGGGATGTTTAGGGGGCGGATTAATTGCACTTTTTACAAACACGGATACCAGAACATCCGCTCTATTGTGTCGTTTTATTATTTATCGTTGGTTTCCTGTTGGTTTTTATATAAACTCACTTATAAAAAAAGAGAAGGGATAACTTCCCTCCTCTTTTTAATCTATCCACACACTCACCAAACTGTCCAACGGTATTTCCAAGTCCTCCAATCTTAAGTAATTTAACAACGGATCCACACCTAAAAGCTTCCCTCTTGTTTTGTGATAATCGTGATCCCGGAAATACTCAATCTCTACCGTCAAATCCTCATTCATGGCCAGCTGCAATTTTAAATTCATTTCTACAATCATTTGTTCATCGAGCATAGGTTTTTCTTTCCATTGATCTTCTGCCCACATATCTTTCAACGCTTTTATATGCTCTGGCAACATAAGCGACGTCCATTTCTTTGTTCCTCTATCTTCCATTATATAGCCACCTTTCCAGGACCACATGAAAGGATATTATCAAGCTTAAGAGTACGCACCTTTTTGCGGTAATAACAATACACGAGGATATGGCTGTCATTTATTTTTAAGACACGTACATACCGTTCAGTGACTTTACCGTTGGAATCCATATAAAAGATAACGATTTTCTCCTTATTTTCCATTGACCTGATAAATAATCCTTTCATGCTATCCCTCCGTTATAGAACTATTGTTCGTATTTGACTTCATTATATACGAACGTTCATTCTGTTGCAAGAGGTAATTTATGTAATAATGCAACATTATAAGTACTCAACGCAATAATCTGCATTAAAATGAAACAAATAGTTGACATTAAGTATCAAAACGAGTTATTATGAGTATAATAAATTAAAGAGCCATCGTTTGGCTGAAAAAAACCTCCGACTAATTAGTTGGGGGTTTTTTTCTTTTGTATTACAATGAAAATAGGTATAAAGAAAGGGGTGAGATAATGCCGGGGATAACCAAGCCTTTTTTACCCGTTGATGATCAGGTTAAAAAGTTAGAAGAACGAGGACTTGCAATTAAGAATAAAGAGTATGCAAAAAGAAAACTGCTCCAAACCACATATTATGACTTAATTAACGGTTACAAGGATATGTTTTTAGAGAGTCGTGATGACGAAGAGGAACGATATATTGAAGGAACTACCTTTGAGGATATTCTAGAATTGTACGAGTTAGATCGGCAGCTACGATATATGACACTAGAGTTATTATTAGATATTGAATCTAAGTTTTATTCAAGTATTTCGTACAGCGTTTCTTATTTTTACGGAGAAAGTTCCAACTCTTACTTAAATAAACACAATTATAAGATTGGTAAGAAACAAAGAGTAAATAACCGTTATGAGAGAGATAACTTGTTTATGCGGTTAAATAACAAGATCACAAATCCAGATGTACAACCACTAATTTATTATAAAACAAAATATAAAAATATACCTCCTTGGATATTAGTGAAGGACATGACATTCGGAGAGTTAAAGATATTTTATAAATTATCAAAGAAAAACGTTAAAGACATGATCATTAAAACTATAATCAACAAAAATAACCTTACTGAGCTTGATAAACAATTCTTCGCTAAATCAATTGGTATATTTAATAATTTTCGAAATTGGTGCGCTCACGGTGGTAGGATTTATAACTATAAATCAAAAGTAAAACTACCTTACTATAAAAAATATCACGATATATTTAACATAACGCAAATCGATTATAATGCAGGGAAAGGTCAAAATGATGTGTCCGCACTACTTATAGCGTCCCTATTTTTCTTCCAAGCAGATTATTGGGGGTTCATAGAATTCAGAGTAAAATTAGAAGGTTATCTTAATGATTATAAAAAACTTGGTTATGCACAATACCAAGACCTTCTAGATGAATTGGGATTACCTGACAATTACTCAAATCAAATTGACCTTACCATAGGTATTGCATCTGTAGAAATCCCACAGGGATAATTTATGACAATAAAAATGAATAATAAATAGACCGGAGTTTTCCAGGCTCCGGTCTAGTGTGTTGCACATATTATAACACCTTAATTATATGATACTTAGAATGAGCCGTCATTTAAAGCGCTCTGTAATGCTTTAACGACTGTTGATGGTTTCCATAACTCTTTGTCGATTGGTGTGTCAAAGTAATTTTGCAATGCACTGATCGTATTTGCTCCAAGATAACCATCAGCCTTTGAGTTAACTTTCTTCTGTAAGGCTCGGATAACCGGACTACCGCCGGAACCAAACTTAACACCACCGGTAATAGCTAAAGTGGCTTGATTTCGTACTTGTTCCCAAATCTCACCGTCTACAGGAGTACCAAAGTAGCGCTGCAGTGCCTTTGTGGTTTCCCTGCCCCAATAGCCATCGACAACTAGATTTGCTTTAGATGTGCTTGGAGTAGATGGTTTGCTTGGCGTCGGTGTAGGCTTACTTGGAGTGACCGTACCTCCCTTAATTCTTGCCCGCACTGTATCCATATTAATGCCTGGGCATGTGGTGTTTGCTCCTGGCATTTCTCTATGACCTTTTACATTATTCACCCCAATGCCCAAGCGCTTCATATTATAGGCTACACGCTCGTCCCATGCTCTTTCTTGAACTGCCGTGAACGATCCATTACCAACTAAGCAAATGTGATACGTTGGAGTGTTGTAATTACCAACACCATTAGTGATTTCAGTCGGATCATAACATATCTGGACAGTACCATCTCTCAAGATAATTTCATGGTAACCGCCTGTGCCCCATCCCCGAGTGCCATGCCAAAATCTCCAGAACGAATCGAAATCCCCTGTGGTCGTTGCAGAGTGATGTCGTACAATATATTTTATTTGTGATAGATTACGGGTCCCGTTTGTACGCTGTGTTCGATGACGAATATCTTGAATTTTAGCCATTTCAAAATCCTCCTTAATATTTTATGCATGAAAAAAGACACCTCGTAATGGAGATGTCTTATTACTTCAAGCCTTTCCTTTTCAATTCTTCATTTTGCTTCTGAGCATGTTTACCACTAAAGTGGTTTTTGTAAATTGCATATACGTTATATGCCAAAGCTGCAACGGCGACCATTAGAACGTAAAACTGTTGCACAAATTCCTCTGTGAGCCATTCTAGATTGATACCTAAAATGGTTAATACTGGAATTAGTGCAGATAACACTCCGGCGATCTGTTTGGCTAAATCCTTCTTTGCTTCCTTCTGCGCTTCTTGGTGCGCTTGATATTGAGTTTTCATTTTTATCAACTCTCCTTTATTTATCTAAGAAATGCATAACAAGATAATATATAATGCTCCCTGACCCCAGCAAACCAGCCAGACCGCCGGAAGCTTTTAAAAATACAGTAGACCATGTATTTAGTCGAGCCATTTTCAACTCATGAGCTTGGACAGCGTTCGTTTCTTGATAGCCCATTGCTTTTTCAACAATCTCAAATAGTCGCTCTGTCTGCTCGCGCATGGTCTTTCTCGTTTGTTCATTTTCGGTTGCGACTGTTTCCTCAAGTCTTTTATAGTTATCTTCTAGGTCTAGGAGTCTTGCGTGTTTTTCTTTGTCGTGATCTTTTAATTCTTGGATATCCTCCTTGTCCTGATCGAGTCTTTCTTGATGTTGATTAAGCCTGTCGCTATGTTGGCTCAATCGCTTTTCGTGGGCTTGGACAATGGATTCTAAATCCGGCATTGGTTCTGACACCTCCATGCCCCCTTTATCTATCTAGTGAGGGGAATGCGTTCTCTTCCCCGTATTTCCCCAAGAGTAGATGGTTTGCTTGGCGTCGGTGTAGGCTTACTTGGAGTGACCGTACCTCCCTTAATTCTTGCCCGCACTGTATCCATATTAATGCCTGGGCATGTGGTGTTTGCTCCTGGCATTTCTCTATGACCTTTTACATTATTCACCCCAATGCCCAAGCGCTTCATATTATAGGCTACACGCTCGTCCCATGCTCTTTCTTGAACTGCCGTGAACGATCCATTACCAACTAAGCAAATGTGATACGTTGGAGTGTTGTAATTACCAACACCATTAGTGATTTCAGTCGGATCATAACATATCTGGACAGTACCATCTCTCAAGATAATTTCATGGTAACCGCCTGTGCCCCATCCCCGAGTGCCATGCCAAAATCTCCAGAACGAATCGAAATCCCCTGTGGTCGTTGCAGAGTGATGTCGTACAATATATTTTATTTGTGATAGATTACGGGTCCCGTTTGTACGCTGTGTTCGATGACGAATATCTTGAATTTTAGCCATTTCAAAATCCTCCTTAATATTTTATGCATGAAAAAAGACACCTCGTAATGGAGATGTCTTATTACTTCAAGCCTTTCCTTTTCAATTCTTCATTTTGCTTCTGAGCATGTTTACCACTAAAGTGGTTTTTGTAAATTGCATATACGTTATATGCCAAAGCTGCAACGGCGACCATTAGAACGTAAAACTGTTGCACAAATTCCTCTGTGAGCCATTCTAGATTGATACCTAAAATGGTTAATACTGGAATTAGTGCAGATAACACTCCGGCGATCTGTTTGGCTAAATCCTTCTTTGCTTCCTTCTGCGCTTCTTGGTGCGCTTGATATTGAGTTTTCATTTTTATCAACTCTCCTTTATTTATCTAAGAAATGCATAACAAGATAATATATAATGCTCCCTGACCCCAGCAAACCAGCCAGACCGCCGGAAGCTTTTAAAAATACAGTAGACCATGTATTTAGTCGAGCCATTTTCAACTCATGAGCTTGGACAGCGTTCGTTTCTTGATAGCCCATTGCTTTTTCAACAATCTCAAATAGTCGCTCTGTCTGCTCGCGCATGGTCTTTCTCGTTTGTTCATTTTCGGTTGCGACTGTTTCCTCAAGTCTTTTATAGTTATCTTCTAGGTCTAGGAGTCTTGCGTGTTTTTCTTTGTCGTGATCTTTTAATTCTTGGATATCCTCCTTGTCCTGATCGAGTCTTTCTTGATGTTGATTAAGCCTGTCGCTATGTTGGCTCAATCGCTTTTCGTGGGCTTGGACAATGGATTCTAAATCCGGCATTGGTTCTGACACCTCCATGCCCCCTTTATCTATCTAGTGAGGGGAATGCGTTCTCTTCCCCGTATTTCCCCAAAAGAAAAAGCACCCCAGCTGGGATGCTCATTATCACATATTCACTTTTTATTTTTCTCATATTCTTCATTCGCGCAAAAATCACAAAGCTGTTTTTCGTCTCCGTCCTCTATAATCATAGCAACCTCGTCGGGACTAAATTCAGTGCCACAGTTTTTGCATTTCATGATTATCCCCTCCTGTGTCTATTATTCGACATTAGGAGGGATTAACCTTCTTTTTACCCATCTTAATTGTAAGGAAAAAGCACCTCGTATGAGATGCTTTTAATTATTGTTTCTCAATTTCTCTTTCAAAACAATCGTCACAAACTGTACTATCGTGGTCTTCAGGCAACTCTTCTCCGCATTTTAAGCATGTTTCAGTCACGGTTATCCCCTCCTACCTACAATATACAATAGAAGGAGACAAAAATCCTCCTTATTCTTCCAAATTTCCTTCCGTAATCTTATCCTTAATCTGCTGCCTCACAATTTCCTCCAATGCATCCACCGACTCGTTCCCCTCGTATTCCCCTGCAGACAAGCTAGGCTCCCCATGGACAGTAAAATTATCATTTCCTTGTGTAAACTCTGCCTCATAAATAACCTTCGCATTTTGCAGCACTAATTTCCCGTCATCGCCTACTATGTGGGAAAAGTTAATTTCCTTAATAGCAAACGACATTTCCTCAATGTGCTCACTTATAAAATCACGAACCGCCTGCTTTAACGCTCTAGCATCAAGCAACTTATCATAGGAATTTTCAGCAATAGTTTTCCTGCCGTGTATCGATACCGAACGATCATCCGAGCGTACCCGGAAGTTTGCTCTCCCTTCGGAAACTGCATCGTCGTTATAAGTTAGAGTGGACGTTGTTATGGTTACGTTCATCATTTCTCCTCCTCAATAATTTTTTCGATTAAACCGACTGTTCGTGGCTTGATATACTCGCCTAAGTCAGACAGTTTAATCGGATTTAATTCAATTTCGACTGTTTCGTCATACAACTCTTTCAGTTCTTTGTTGTACTCTTCCTTTTCTTTCTTCTTGCCTTTCTTGAAATAGCCATTATCGTCGATATGGTCTTTGTATTTATCTGCCAGTTTATTTTTCACCTTATTCGCGGCATCAACCTCCTCCCCGACTTTTTTAAAGTTACGTTGAATAGAAAAAGCCACCGATGTCGGCAGCTCCTTGTCTAATAACGCACTTAATCCCTGTGAGATGTTATATACTTCTTCTACTGTTAGTTTCATGCTATTTCCTCCTCTATATCTAGCCAGAACGTTCCTTCATATCCGGTACGTTCGCCGTAAACCATAAAATCGACTGTTAAACTTTCATCTGCTGTAACGGAAAATCTACCGTCACCTTTCGTGATTCTAACCGGATGTGACGGAAATATCGCCATATTCTTAATCGCCTTGGCGAATTCTGCATTTAGTTGGATTTCCGTTTTCTGTCCAGCTTTAACTTCTATGTCCGTTAATAGGACGGATAGAAGAATCTGCGGGCTATCAATCGGTGACATTCCGTACCTCTCTCCGTCGATGTCGATTGTTCCTCCGATTTTTGTACCGTCTGTCCGGAACGCATGTGTTACCGAACCGTTGACAAGAAATGCCACGTATCCGGAACTGTTCGTAAGTCTAATGGAATGATTCGAGTTTCCAGCCGGCCGTAAATACGTATAGGAACCGGATGTGCCTAAGCTTGCTCCGTCTGTTGTTTCGAGTTTTTCGGCTGAAAGCCCGCCTGTAACGGTGTGATTTCCCCTAGATACGATGGAAGCTGTGCCTCTCCCAATGTATACCATAGATGCATCTAACTCAACGTAATCGTCAATTAAATCGATTCCAGCACCGCCATAAGTGGCATTTGATATACTCATAATGTTGTATCCGAACAGCGTCTCCCTCCGACCTGATATCTCCCCGACCTTTGTGCTTCCCCGATAAAATTCAATAGTGTTTTCGCCGATTACATCACGACCGAGGGATAAAGAGTTGCCTATACGGGCGTTTGTCGTCACATCAATCGTCGTATCAGACGTAATACTACCCGCCGTCATGCTCCCCCGGAAAGTTCCAGTTGCAGCACTTAATCTTCCGGAAAATGTTCCACCTGCTGCGCTTAAGTTACCAGAGAACGTCCCTCCCGCAGCCTGTAAATCGCCTTTGAATGTACCAGACGCAGCACTTAATCGTCCGGTAAACGTACCATCAACTCCGCTAAGTGTTCCCGTGAATGTTCCGCCAACTGAATTAAGGCTCCCCGTGATTGTTGCATTTCGAATGTCAGCGTCAATGATGTCAGCTTCTTCAATCAAAGCTTCAACAAGGTGCGCCTCTTCGAATTTTCCCTTTTGAAATAATGCTTCGTTAGCATCGAGTTTTCCGGTGATTTTGCTATCTTCGATTTCGGCATCGAATGCGTATAGCTCTTCTGTGGCTAGACCAATAAACTTTGCACCATTTGCTCCAATATCTCCATTTATGGTCGTGTCGCCATTTATTAATAGCTTGTCACCGTCAATTCGTACGCCTTCTTCTGACAAGTTTATTCCTGTGATTAGCTCGTCGTTCTTGATGTAATATAGTCCGATTTCTTCGGCTAATTGTTCGATTCGAGTTTCGGTGTAGGTGATGTTGTCCTCGGGTGCAGGACTCCAAGGCGTTACTTTATTCCCTTCTTCGACTTGAGCGCGCCACACGGCAAATTCGGTATAAAAGCCATATCCAGATGACCAAAACTGTAGTTGCAAACCATTAGTACTTCTTTCACCAGTAACAACGACTCTTCTTGCTTCATTCGGTTCTAAATCTACAGTTGGTCTAGGAGTCAATCCGTTCACATTTACACTCATAGGTCTATCTCTTAAATTTTTAACATAAAAAGATACAGTGTAAGTTTCCCCTAACACCGTATCCGTTGTACTGGTGATATGTTTGTAGACTTTTAAAAGGCTTGTGGAGACTCCCTCACTTGCTCTTATTTGCGTAGCATCAGTCGCCCCCCATTCGTCTACAGAAATATTTTCCGTGACGACTACGATTGAATTATCATAAGGAGTTAAAACATTCCTACTAAAATTATTGCTATCTCGGTTTAAATTCGTTCCACCAATTTGCAGACCATCAAAATCCCCACGTAACTTACTAACGCTCGTAGTGATGTTATCCGACTCTATTACTAACTGACCTACTTGTTCGGTGATATTGAATATGTCTCCGGTTGCGGTATCGAGGTCAGACTCAACATCTTCGACCTTACCAGATATTTTTCCAAATTCGGTAATTAGTTCACCGTATTCTCTAGTGTAGGTTGTCTTATCAACGTAATTAACTAACTCCTCACGTTCGACCATCGCCTCAATTCGGCCAGCAAAAACATTTAGTCTGCCAGATAATGATTCAATGCGGCCGAGAGTGTCTTCTGGTGCTGGTTGCCACCCCTTCGCCATCTTGTTACCTTCAACAACCATTAAATCCCAAATTTCAGCCTTATAGGCTAAACCATATCCCGGACGGTTAGGTTGTATGACAAATTGTAATCCGCCATCATAGTTAGGATTGTCATAATTAAAGTAGATAACAATTTCATGCTCTTCATTGTCGTTAGGGAATGGATTTACATCATTACCAAAACTATCTCCGATTTCCTCCCCGTCAATAAAAACTCCCTTAGTGACTTCAAAGGCAAATGAGTGACCAGCTATTCTTTCAATATCTCCACTTAATTTTTTAATTTTAAATGAAAGAACGTAGTCTTTATTTATTTCAAAAATTTCATTTCGGATACCAACACCTAAACCACCAGACCCGTTGCTTTCTAAAGTGAACACGTATCCATCTCGTGTAATACCGCTACCTGAATGATATAGTGCATCTAGACTGGCTAAGTTCCCTCCGCCAATCTCAAGGTTATCTAGGTCAGTACGCACCCGGCTTACGCTCTGTTCAATTCCGTCCGCAGTGGCCTCCCAATTCGTCAACCTATCCTCTAGCAAACCCTGGTCCCTATTGTAATCTGTTTTGCTCAAAGATGCGTTTATAGCTTCCCATGTTAGGTTTACGTTCGATTCATAATCTCGGAATCGTTCGACATAACCTTCTTGATCGGTTTCGTATGCTGTAAGAGATACAGTTTTGTCGAACATATCATCTACATCAGCTTTAATATAAACGTTGTGGGAGTCCGCCTTGGATTCCAGTCCATCAAGAATATCCTCCGGTGCCGGTTCCCACGGTTTTCCATTATCACCGATATTTAAAACTGGTTGCCTTAGCTCTACAAACCCTTTAATATTTCGTATTAAAAACGTCACAGATTCACGAATATTTATTGCGTCACCTGGAATTAGAACTGTGTTACTATAAATTCGCCACTGCCCGTCCTTGTCTAATCTGGTACGGAGTTGTACAGTGATATACTTAACTTCACCATCGGCATTTTGATAAGTGGTTTCTACTCCAACCCAAGAACTATCCCCACTTCTTTCATAACCAGTACTCCTACCTTCAACTGATATAGTAACTTCTTTCCCTTTTGCCGATTCAAGGAAAGACGGTGAAACAGCAATACCGTTGACTCGTTCTGTTCCGGGTGAATTAGGATTATTTAAGGTTAACGGCTTTGTTGAAGTATTTAAAAGATAATTACGACTGTCGAAATTTATCTTATCCAACTCAACCCTTAACCTATCATCCACCCACTCACCATCAACCTTAGCCGCAATATCACTCGTAATCTCAACAATCTTCCGGTTATAATCTAATTCATCAACCTTGTTCGAAATATCCCCAACCAATTCATCGATACGAGCGTTATAATCAACAAAATCAACCTTATCCCGCAAGCCTTCCTCCGCTTCCCGAAGGTCGCTTTCTAACTTATTTAAATCGTCCCGAGCATCACGAAGATTACCCTCCGCATCTTCCAGCCGTTCACGGGAATCATTCAGGTCTATTTTCGTCTGGTCAAGTTCATCCCGGGCAATATCAAGGTCTCCACGAGCACGTTCAATATCGTCTTTCGCATCATCAATCCGCCTGCTAGCTTCGTCCAATTCTCGATTAACTTCATCGATATGGTCGTCTGTGTAATTCTTCGAGATTGATTCCGTTGCCTTCTCAAGCAATTCGGATATATTCGCTAACTCCGATTCGTAGGAGCCTAACAGACCGTAAACTTCTTCTACATCAGATTCCGTTGGATTGTCTAGTTTATCCTTGGCTTCAACGGTGGTCATAAGGGAATCATAAGATACATCGTAACTAAACTTCGCAACCGTCAACTGACCACGAATCGTGCTGCTTAAATCGGGATTGTCGATGATTTCGTTGTACTGGCTATCGATGCTTGATTTTAGTGCGCTTAACGGCATGATAGCAACGATTTTAGAGTTAATTCCTCCTCGTATCTTTGCGCGTTCTTCAGCTTCGTCGATTTTCTTTTCTAATTCTTCGCGGAGCTTTTCCCAGTTGGAACGGACTTCTTCTACGGTGTATTCGATAAAATCACCAAGCTCAACTTCCTTACTGCCAGGATGGAAAATATTTCGACGTTGCTTAAAAATACGTGCCTCCACATAAAAAGGCGGGTTAAAGGTTGTATCCTTCACCCGGATTGTATCTCCATAGCGTATTTTCTTATTTTGCATGCCTGGGACATGCTCTAAGTCGATGACATTGATTTCCCATGTGACAAGGGCATTTACACGTTTGTTCAATTCCGTGCGGCCTAGTGTGCGTAATCGTTCTTCTGTGATGTCCTGGTCTTCTGTTTCCGGTTCATATACCTTAACAAGATGTTCACCATTACGGCTCCACCTGTTACGAGCATCTTCATCCTCGACAAAGACCTCTAAACGTGTGCCATCTTCTCTTTCGGGTCCATAAACGTGTAGTGCAGTGACAATGTCGTTCGCATCTGTTATCCGGTTGACTGACTGCAAATCATGCCCAAATTCAACGGTGCGCCCACGCCAGTCTCCTATATGCTCGACTAAATCGGCATAACGGGTGATAGTGCCTCTGTCGACTTCGATGCGGAAATCGAGTTCTAGGTCAAATGTATTCGCTAGGATTTTCAGGGCAGAAAACGGATCGGTAGGATTTTCTCGGGTGATTGTACGAATGTTGCCTGTGTACGCCACCTCACCAACCCGCACCTCTGTTCCAGCTAAAATATCCCGCATATGGGCCTCTGGCGACTGGGATGCAGTTGTGCCTGGATCAATCTTTTTCGCTGTGATCAATTCCTGATGAAAACCTAAGCTAATAATATGGATATAGTTCACGCCATCATCGTCAGAGTAGCGTTCCGTTTTTTTTATGATTAATTCCCGATATTTTCCGTCTTCATCCGGGATGATTAGACGGTTGCGGTCTACTAGGTGCTGGGCGTATCTCTTATCTGCAAATGCAGTAAATTCAAAGGTTTCCACCCAATTGGACATATCTCGATCATGGTCATTATCGCTGACATCGTATTTATGGATATGGTCCAGTATTTTGCTAGTTTTTCCGTCTGCGATGATTATTTTTGACATGGGTTTCCTCCTTTCTGGCAAAATAAAAAGAACGCTAGTTTTTAGCGCTCTTTCCTTGATAACTATTTAATTTTGATATTATCTGGTAGTTGGAACGTCATATCTTCAACTGTTATGTCATCACGTAATTTGGGTTCAACAGCTCGAATTTTATCCGACGGAATCGGTGTGTGTCCGGTTACTTTTTGTCGGCATTCGTTCTCGTCGCCAATCTTCGTAAAATGAAACCTATGCGAAGCGTTGAGATGTCCTACAAATGGACCACCAACAGGGTCTATTGTTGCCATCATAATTCTCCTTTCTCTTCTATTACTTCTATTTTCAATTTAACTTTCTTCCCTTTAAATTCATCCAGTAAATCAGATAACGTTTCATCTGGACTGATACCTCTTTCAGCATCTTCTTTACTGGAAAATGCTCCTAAATCTTCATATTCTCCGCCAAGCCAAAATTCGTATTCTTTTATCATTTGTTTTATCCTTTCTTGCAGGATTATGCCCCTCCTTGTCGAATGGGTACATAGGAGGGGGTGATAATATGAGTAAACTTGATCCACGTCCAAATTATAAAGGACCTTTGCACTCTTGGGATACACTGAATCAACAACTAAAATCAACCTTCAATCAACCAGGAGATAACTTTCTTGTTATCGATTTTCGGAAGTTCTCAATTCCTAAAGAAGAAATTATTGCCGAAGCTGAAAAACAAGGGTACAAAGTTTCTCTTCATGAGGATCACTATTTAAAGTTTGAATAGAGTCTTTTCCGGTCTCTAAATAACAGGTAGAGACCGGGACTTTCTAGTGATCATTGATTGTCTTTTTCGGCTCTTAACTCACCAATTTGGGAGTAGGCTGATAATATATCCGATTTTAATTCTTCTATTACCGAATTAACATAATCCACACTTGCCTTGCTATCCAATTCTTTTCTTAAATCCTCATCTATAACAGTCTTTCCCCCATAAATATTTCCTGTAAACTTAGCTTCTTCGGCATTGACTTTACCTTCACTCATTTTAATCTCTCCTTATCTATAAGGTGGGCGATATCGCACCGTAGTATCAAACGCACTTGGGTGCACAACCAACTGATTATCGCCTTTCACCAAATCAAAATAACTCCATCCAAAATCCTCCATAAGGTCAGGTACAGGCTCTCCGTTTAAATAAACGTCCCTAGTCATACAATCAAAGGTTATCTTATCCCCTTCATGGGCAATGTACGGTATGCCTGCTGGCTCCTGCATGATTTCTTCAAGGATAATGCTCGAAACGCCTGAATTAACGTGTACAGGAGCGTGCGTGCCCACCGTACCCATATGCACGACGATTTGTGCTACATTACGGGAATACTTACCACCATCCCGCCATTCGTCTCTCCACCTACGGCCGTGATGCCGTCCTGTAGACGTATCCACGAGCGCAATATAGGCACTCCATACATTTTCTTTTTTATTGTCATCCCATTCACGGGAGATTCTTAACTGGCCACTGAAATTATTCCATCCGGTTTCATTGTTTGGGAATCCAGATACGATCATGTCATTTGTTTCGCGGTCACCAGCCCGCATTTCAGCAAATACTGCTGCTCTTGCCGCCGATGTATCCTTGAGCGCCATTTTAGCGACGGCATTACCATTCACATCCAGGAGATAGATTTCTAGTCTTCCAACCATCGCCGCTTGTTGTTGGTTTAAAAACCCCACAAATGCAGATAGCCTAAAATCTCGAATAGGAGACTCTAGGCTAGTTTTTATGGCTGGACCATGCCAATTACTTCCTGTTCCGTAGCTATCAGCTACGAATCGGTTATCACGGGAAACTATATCCCCCGCAACTGTTCCGCCGTCAATATCGCTGTTGCTTGCTTTTGTCCATCCGACAAGTGTATTAGCATTGGTATAGTATCTTCTTACATAACGCTCAAACGGCGTTTCATCCACTTCGTGCGGCTTTCCGATCATTAGATATTTTGGATACCATTCGTCGCCGAGTTGTTCCAGATCATTCTGGTTTTGGATAAGAGCGTACGTTACGGATTCTTTCGCCGTCATTTCAATGATTGGCTTGGCGTTAGCTGTTCCTTCATTGGTTATGGTTCGGACATCGGTAAGGAGTCGGCGGGTGATTTCGGGACCGTATTTAAATGGGTCCGGACATATAAAGTTAAATGATGCAGTTGCAAATGACACCATCTCTTCGACTTCGACCTCTCCGTCAACCATTGCAAAGTATGTTCTATTCGGTTGGGAATCAAAAATTAATTCTCTTGGGTCATCAGTTATAATCCAGTCCGTAAAATCTTCGACTATATTCTGTAAATCAGCTCGGTTATTTGCTTCTATTCGTAACATAACGGGAATAGTTAAAGTGTCAGAGGTGACATTTGATAAATGCCCTCCATCCATCCCCGGAATACTAATGATGTTTAAATTTCTTGGCGCCCAATACGGACGCCCTCTTTCCAATATTCTTACGTAATCTTTTTTCACAGAGTCAAAAGTTAAATTGTAAATAATTAATCACCTCCCGAAAAGCCTTTCAATATAGCCTTTTTGTCCTCCTGCCGTTTGGTCACATGAGGTTCAATCATTCTGCCAACCACACGGTCATTCATAACAACTACCGGGTTTTTACCATCCTCAACAGCTTTCGCAATTCTTCTAAGCTCCGTTAATATTTCCTTATTGCTCTTATCACTCGTAAATCCTAATCGGTCACCAGTTTCTTGCCAGATGCGTTGCTGCCTTACCCGCTTAGATGGATCATGGCTAATGATAGATTCAGCCCACCCACCTTCCGCAATCCAAGCAAGTTGTTTCATGTTGACGATTCCACCATCGGCATAACCTACACCACGATAGGCGTTTGCTAAATTTCCGTAACGAGATACCGCATAACGGATAGATGCAAGGATATTGTCTAACGGATTCCAGATGTTGTTGAATCCAGGCATTCTATAAGCTCGGAACGTCGGATCAATAACCTGCATTAATCCCTTAGATGGAGTTCCTCGTTTTGCGTTAATATCCCACAAGTTTATCGCTCGGGGATTCCCGCCGGATTCTGTCTGCATTTGATATAACAAGCGATCTAGATTCGCTTTAGTGTACTGTCCAGTCATTCGTAATGCGTTTGTTGCTACACCTGCCCAGCGTTGCACGCCACTGCCTGCACCTGGAGCGCTGCTAGTAAAGAGGTTTAGTTTTTCTTTAACGAAATCAATGGCTTTGTCTTTGACTGTGTTAAAGGCGCCTTTTGCCATGTCAGCAACGAAACCTACTCCACTCGGAACGTTCACACCTAACCAGTCTAATGCAACGTCAAGTAGCTTAGATGGATTAGTTGCATAATCCCAGACGTTTCCGGCCCATTCACCAACTTTCTTTGCCCCATCAACAACAAAGTCTTTGGCTTTGCTTACGCCTGATTTCGTCTTGTCCCAAGCCTTGTTAATCCATCCCTCCCCATCTGCATATGCAGGAATGGAGTCAAGCATCTTGCGTGTATTTTTCGCTGATATTACCTGTGTTCCTTTTCTTAGGAATGCGAGAACGTTTTTTCCCTCATACATATGCGCGGAACCATCTGGATTAATAATTAACTCTTGCCCAGCGTTGTCTCCTTTTCCATCATTTAGGATGGCGGGTCCGTCCTCCGGATGCCCTTTCGTTCCTTTTGCATACCTTGGTATAGATACATGGTTTATTTGACTGCTTGAACTTACTCCTAACTTATCAAGCACCCAATTAATTCCATCAATAACACCGTTTACTCCACCTTCTAAAATATCGGCCATTGTATTAACAACGGTACCAATACCGTCCTTGACCTTACTAGCCATGCTTTTAATTCCATCGCCAATACGTCCCGGTAACGCTTTTGCACCTTCGACGATATCATCAAACCGTTTTTTAACGCCCGTCCACATGTCGCCGGCTAAATTGATAAAATCATCTTTTAATCTGGTGACGCTTCTGATCATCCGTCCAACAAATGAATCCTCTACAGCTGTTCGGATTTCGGATATTTTTGTAGTGAAATTCTTCTTAACCGTATCCCATAAATCAGAGATGTTTTTACGGAAATTCTTTGCAAAGTCAATAATTGCTCGAACGATTCGGCCAACAAACGATTCTCTAACACCGTTGTAAACTGTGCTGATTGAATTTTTGAAGGTATCTGTAACCCATTTCCAAAGGTTTTTAATATGACCCCAGAAACCACTTGCAAGTCCGCCAATCCCTTTCAGGATTCGGCCAATAAACTGCAATTGAATCCAGTTCCATATGACTTTTATGGCGCCAAAGAACATTTCCTTTACGCCTTCCCACATTTTTGAAAAGTCGCCAGTAAATAATCCGGAAAAAACCTTAACAGCACCCATGATGACATCGAGCGCGCCGGTAATGATTCCCTTGATATTTCCCCAGACTTGCTTAATGATAAATTCTACAACCGGCATCACGTAATCAGCTATAATCCACTTGATTTGCTCGAATGTCCATTCAATAGCCTTCCAAATTTTATCTGACGCATCAGAAATGAATGAACCGATATTTTGAAAAGCTTGAATCAATTGCGCTCCTTCGTCGTTTTTAAACGATACAATACGATCTTTTATTTCTGAAAAGAAATCTTTCATGGCATCAAATCCTGGACGTATCCAGTCGATGATCCCCAGGAAAACATCTTTGATTTTTTCTCCTAAATCATGGACGAAGTTTCGGAATGTTTCTGACCTTTTATATGCAATAGTAAATACTGATATTAAAGTGGTAATAATTCCGATTGCGATCCCAACGGGACCAATCAGGAAACTAAATCTACCAGCTAGTGTTTTTAGGATTCCTGTTAAACCGGATTTTCCGCTTATAAATTTAAGGCCTTTTGATATCCCTAAAAAAAATGTTCCGAGTGGTTTTAACGCTTTACCTACAGCACCAACGAAAGAACCGAACATAAAAATAGCAGGTCCTAACACCGCACCGAGTACAGATAGCCCTGCAATTAAAGCTTGAGTTTTAGGCCTTAAATTGATAAACGCCGTCATTAGTTTTTGAATCCAATCAACCATTGTCGCTAAAACATCAGAAATAATTTTAGAGACAGGGTCTAGCGCCGGTGCCAACTCTTGTAAAAAGTCGTAGATGTTGTTCATTGCTTCCTTTAAAGTATCCCAGGCACCGCTCTTCCACATTCTTTCACCTAGTTGGGCGACGGCGGCACCCATGTTTACAAGCGCACCAGTAAATGTCTCCCCGCCCGCTTGTGCAGAATTGGCCATTCCAGCAAAATATCCCCCAGCACCTTCTGAACCGACTTGCACAGCATCAACAAAGTAATCAAGGGAATCAGCCATACTTATTGTTCCGTCTTTTAACATTTCTTGTGCGCTTTCAGTTGTAATGCCTAGCACGTTAGCAACATGCCCCGCTAAGTTTAATCCTCGTTGCGCAAGCATGTCTAACGTCATTTGATCCCATCCGCCTGCCCGAACGGCTTTCATGATGATGTCGTGAATTTCTCCTTCGATTCCTAACTGACCAGAACCAACAGAGAAGTCTAAAATAGACTTCATAACATCCTCGGACTTTTCTAATTCAACGTTGGATTGAACAAGTTGAGAAAGCCATTGACCAACGTCAGCATTCATAAATGCCGTTCCTTTTGTCAGGCCATTAACAGCATCCCAAGCCGCTTTGTAAGCTTCTTCCGTCCGGAAAACATTACGCATTAATATGTCTAACTGTTCGTTAGCCGCCATTCTCCGACCGCCTGTAATTGCGGCTGTTGTATAAAATAAAGTAAGGGGCGACAGGGCTTTGGAAGTCTTTTTCCCGAAATCTTTTATGTCGTTCCCCCATGATTCGAGCTTTGAACTGGTTGTTTGAATCGCGTTTCCGATGCTTTCAAAATTCTTTTGCGCAGCAAGACTCAAATCTTTTAAACTTTTACTTATACCAGAAGTACCCTTACTAAAGTTTTTATCCATTCCGTCAGACATCTTTTTGGTGTCTTTAGCTAAGTCACCGATTTCTTTTTTGACACCCTGAATGGTAGATTTCATCCCACTAGCTTTCGCAATAAAGGAAGCTTGTATCTCTCTAATGGTTGCCATTGTTTACCTCCCTTCTCATGCGTTTTTTGCTGATTATTTACCTTCTATCAGTTCACCTGGATCAAAGTCCCATTCGTATGTCTTTTTAGGACTAACATCTTTCTTGTCATTATTAGGCATTATCAATCTTTCAAATTCCTCTTTAGCACGCTTGAATTTAGGGTCTGTTTTTTCCATTTGTTGTTGTGAAAAAATATTGGATAGGTATTGGATGTACATTTTAGCTTTTTCTTGCTCTGCTAGATTTCGTTCTTCCTCCAATTCCATATCCAGGTATTTAAACAGCTCTACCGCCGGACTCGTCACAACTTCTTTCCTGCCGCCTAACTTCTTGGAAAGTTTGAAAGTAAATGCCTCTTCTAAGCTTGCTTCAGTTCCGTCGCTTTGTTCCGATTGAAAAGATTCATAACTTTCACTTGTCCTTTCGTCAATTCGAAAGACTTTTTTGCGCGGTTAACCAGCTTCTCGATGTCGTTTACTTGAATAACAGCATCATAAATATCGAATACGTCCTCTGCTTTTTGTTGCATAAACGTGTCATAATCGATGTTGGAAAGGATAGAGATTAATTCAAACGCCTTGTCCGGAACTTCGACAAGCAATACATCCATGGCGCCAATGAGGTGTTTTCCGATATTCCGTCCGGATAGAACAGTTTCTACCTGTTCAGCACCTTCTTGCTCGGATACTTCTTGTCCCTCTTCCTCAAAGACTTCTGCCAAAAGAGCTTTTAGGTTTTCATCTTTTTGTGCAAGACTAAATACGTCTTTAATAGTTTTAATAGCGCGTGTCACCTGTAAAATATTTAATTCCTCTACTTCATGTTGGATTGTTTCTACTGTGTTGTCTTTCTTAATTTTTAAATTTACTTTCATTGATTGGTCCTCCTAATAAGTTTTTAAGTATTAAAAAAAGAGCCCTGAAGGACTCTTATCTTATGCTCCTGTATCTGCGTGTGGATCCACGCTCCCTCTATAGAAAAAGTTTCCTGAATCAGATGCGTCAAATCCTTCCCTTGGCATCATGGTGAGTGTAATTGTTACATTTCCTTGCTCTTGGTTGTACTCACGCTCAAATCCGCCAATGGAAGCCATGTTGTAGATATTCCAGTCCATATCTTTCACGCTGTCCGGCAAGATTCGTGGATGGATACGCACTTTTCGTCCCTGAACCTTTGTTCCAATTTTGGCATCCATCGCTCCAACTTCTCCGTTTTCTGTATCGGTGATAGGCTCCGTCGAAGCAAGAGCAAGTTCTAAAATTTCAGCATCCTCCTGTCCAGCAACGATAGAGACTTCCCCCTCCCACCCGGCTAAGCGACGTTCAACGATAGTTGGTCCGAAATCCGCAAATTCAAATTCAGTGTATTGAGGTGTGAGGCTCAATGAGCCACCTTCTGCCTGCAAATAATCTTTACCATCAAATTTAATTTGGTTAGCTCCTTCACCAATCGTGATGTCAGCCACACCAAAGATATACTCTTTATTTTCAGCCATTTATTTCTTCCTCCTTCAATTCTTTCAATGTCACGTCAAAATTGACGCTGTATTCCATAATTCCGTTGTTGTCTCCAATACGTAATGGGTCACTTACTGCCATAACAAAAAGGACAAGGTAATGTTTCTTCAACACTACTTGTCCGTCTTTTTCGTATTCTACAGTAACCCGGAAGTTACTCTTTTTATGCAATTGTTTGTAGGTTAATTCAGCTGCTAGTTTGGCGTAATCCCAATCACTGGATCTTATCCATACTTGATATCCGGGATAACGATATTCTGTATCATAACGATCTGGTTGCCCGCTTGATGAGGAGTAAACCGTTCCGGTAAGATCGTCACCAAAATAATAATCTACTGTCCATGTTAAATCGGGGATGATAGTTTTCAGCTCATCCATGAGATATTCTTGGATCATTTGTCTATCTCCAATATGCGTTCTAAGGCACGTGCATTCATTTTGTCATAATCGGGTTCGATGGCTTTAATGGCGTTCTCCATGTACTTTCGACCCGGTTGGTAGCCACGCCAGTTTGATTTTCCTCTTGTTCCAGCTCCGCGACCATCAACGTAATAACCAGGATAATGCCTGCCTCTTTCGTATTTAGCGTGCACACCTGGTCGATACGGCTCTTCATGCCTTCTAAGAGCGTATTCTAGGTTAGAGCCACCGCGGACAACAATGGAATTACCTTCCTTCTTTGCCTTATCGAAGTTAATAGAACCGGTAAGTCCGTCGTCACCTTTATCATGCGGGGCTAATGCCTTGGTCCCTTCTTCCGCCAACATGCCGAATTTTGTCATTTCGTCCATGATGATGTTTTCTGCTTCACTTTCCATCTTATCTAACATGTCGTGAAACTCATCCAGACCTTCCCACTCGATGCCAAAAACATCAAAGCCATCTTTAACCATTGACATACACCGTCCTGTAATAGACTTTGCTACCCGATAGATTAGTAGCTTCGTCTTTGGCCACAATTGTCCCGCTACCTTTCGCTCCACCAGCCGTAACGTAATCTATTCCATCTCCTTGACCGGGATTAAAATTTTTCGGTATATCTATTTCAAGATTGACGCGTCGTTCTTGCCCGTTAGCATCACGGACTAATTGTGATTTAAACTGGACACGTGCTTTAGATTCGATTTCTTTTGTTAGTGGTTTACCGTACTTATCCGTAATCGGTTCACCGTTCCCGTCCAAAATAGGCACGTTTGCGGTGACTTCTTGTCTCATAGGTGGAATCATATCAAACGCCCCACCTTCGCCTTAGGAACAGGCTCTAACAATTGAATAACCGATGGTGCTATTTCTGTTCCGTCAAATGTGACAGATACACCCTTCACGCTATAAGACTTCACGCCATGGCGTTTCAGTTTAGAGAATTCCTCCTCCCCTCCTTCAAGCATATACAAGACTTGTAGAGCAACCGCACGATCAGTAATGGAGTCCTCATTGAAGTTATCTTTTAACAATTCGTGAGCTCCAAAGATAACTTTATCTCGATCTGTATCTTCTAGCTCTTCATACAGACCATTGCCATACATTAGGGCAAGATAATCTTTAATCGATTCATTTGTGACCAATGTGATCACTCCTGTCCAGTTGCTTCGATAACCTCAATCAATTCGTCCTTTTTAAGCTTGTTGTATTCTTCGATGCCCCGTTCTTGGGCAATCTCTTTCAGTTCGTCAACTGTGTGCTCTTGGAGCGCTTTTTGACCCGCTTGTTCTTCTAGGGGAATTAATTGTACTTTTTCCCCCAACCGGTCACCTTGTTCTTTTGTTAATTCAACCTCATTACCAGTTTGAATAACTTTTCCATTATGCACTAAATACCCGTTAGCAATATACTTTGGCATCCCAATTCCTCCTTTAAGTTATGAAAATAAAAGAGCGCCTAATTAGACGCTCATCGTTACGATTGCTTTTGCACGTTTTAATGCCGGGAATGGTGCTTCGCCGACAATCACAGATTGTTCTGGTGGGTTCGTCTTTATAGTTGGTACTGTGAATTTCCCAGGATTATAATCGTTTTCTACTGTTGGGCCAATCATGGTGCTTCCGAGGTTAGCACCGAGCAGCACTACTTTGTTATCATCCAATAATTGAATTTCTTCATCATTTACGACGATTACATCATCATTAATTTGATAAGACGGCAACCCTAGAGCGTTCAAAACGTTTTGGATATCTGCCGTCGTAAGCAAGCGTCGCCCACTGTCATTCCCATAGATTTGTGTCCGGATTTGTTCGTTATTTAACAACAATGCTTCTGTTGCGCTTGTCATATGCATAACTGATGGTTTTTGTTTTTGGTTGCTATCCTGATATTGCTTAACAGCTGCTTGAAGATCAGTTAACGGATTAGAATTTTCGTCATCCCAAGAAATAGATGAAGTTAACTGGTTTTCCGCAGGAATCTCGAAATCGATATTTAAATAAACATCGTTTTCCTCATCCTCATACTTGAGTACACCATTATAAATTGCTTGAGCACGCATATATTCTTTGATGTCATCCACACCTTGGGTTAGTTCATCGGTAGAAGTGTAAATACCTTCTACGACAGCGTTCGCTTCACCTTCTGCACGTGGACGGTTGTATTGTAGTAATTGGGTTTCATTCAAGCGGAAACCATGCTGCACTTTAGAAACTTGGCCAAATGCTCTTTCTTGTTCTTTCGTATCACGTAATGGAGCGCTGGCATCCCATCCTGTGATAGATGCAGCAGGTGCATATTTTCCATTAATTACGTTGTAAGCAAAGTTAATATCGTATACAGGTTGTTCCGGCATAAAGCTTGCAAGTAGGTACTCTCTTGCAGGTGGAACGTTCTGTACATATCCCGTCAGTTGTGGTTGTTGAAATTCATTTAAATGTAATGGCATTAATTATTCCTCCTTCAATTACTTACGCATCAAAGCGTAGGTATCCTTTCACTTCTTCTTTAAATCCGTCTGTAACACCTGTGCATTTACGTTCTAGTGGATGACCTGCAACAAGAATTCCAACTATCGGGTTAGAGCCCGAGATGATTTTCACATCATGTGCAGTTAACCCTGCGCCTTCTCGTGTTTCTGTTGTTTCGCCTTCCTCATTTGTCGGCGCATCCGTCCAAGGGACATAAAGACCATCAGCACCTTTATATACGGCTGTTCCTGCCTTTACATACCCATTTTCAGAAACTCCACTAAATGCAGAGCCATCGAGAGTGGCGCCGCCTGTTTTATATTCAGTTCCTACTGAGTTACGTAAGAACTCTTTTTGACCAAAGATTACTTCTTTACGTGGTTGTAAATTCATAATTAATCTTCCTCCTTCTTATGTCGTTCAAGTGCTTTTAATCTCCCAGCTTCATATGGATCAACTTTCTTTTTCTTGTTGCTCTTTTGACGTGATCCAGGAACAAATGTAGATTTACGTTTTTTCTTCACTGGTTCATCATCTTCCTCATCGTCATCCTCATCTGGTGCACCAAGATATTCGGGGAATTCTTCTTCTAATTCCTCAAACAAATCATCAAGATTTTCTGCTTCACCATCTTCATCCAGTTCAATGTCATCCACGTTGATCAGACGCGCCAACAGTTTTGGATTGACCTGGTTATCGACCGCATATTCCTTGACCATCGCTCGTTTTTCTCTACGTTCAGCACGCAGGAGCTTCTTTTCTTTGGTTTGCAATTGTTCACGAAGTGTTTCTGTTTCATCGTCATCATCTTCGTTATCTTGCTCGCCTTTTTTCTTACCTGCCTGTTCCTTGAGTCGGCGATACTCTTCAGGATCAATATCTTTATATTTCTTCATTCGCTTCCCAAGCTGTTTCTTAAGCTTGGCATTGTATTGCTTTTTAAACTTCTTATCCTTTAACAGCTCGTCTATATCTAGTTCGTCATCGTCTGATTCATCGGAATCATCATCGCTATCACCTGAGTCATCATCCAAATCATCATCGGAATCGTCGTCTTCAGCAAAGAACTGCAGCTGCATTTTTAAAGGATTGCTTTCTTTTGTTTCCTCTTCCGTTATCGTAGAAAGGTTACGCTCAAACAATGAGATAAACCATACATATAATCGTTTTAACATTTCTATTTCCTTCCTCTGCTTAGGTGCAGGAGCCATTACTCACATGCTTTTAATGTCTTCGTGTGGGTTGGACATAATATAAACGCTGTTTGCTGGGTACAGCGCAAACCCTTGTTGACCTCTTACTATGGGTAAAAGGCAAAATAAAAGCACCTAACGCTTGTCTGCTAGGTGCAACTTAATCAAGTTTTTCAAACATTACCCTTGAAACATCTGAGACCCTAATAAAATTTGATACAATTTCATCATTTAGCCTTATCACACCATTTATTCCATCCATAAATGAAGCATTTACGGTTTCTGCAACTTCCTCTAGTTGTTCTACTGTTCCTTTTTGCCGAAATTCATGAACGTCTCCATTTCTATAAAAAAAACGTTATTTTCATTTCTTTCACTTTGAGTCACAACCAGAAACTTTGAACCCATCTTTCAAGATGGTGTTTCCTTCTTTTATAGATATTGATGCGATTAATTCATCATCATCCGTTGAAACGGTAATTTCATCTGTCTCTTTACCCGGATAAGTCAATTCAACCGTAAAACCAACCGACCCGTCATCGTATTTCGTGTGATTTACTTGAACGGTTTCCAATTCATGCGAATTAACCTCTTGCAACAATTCAATAGCTTGTTTTAACAACAATTCGTTTTTCATATTAATACGTCCTCCCTCTTATTTAGCCGCTTTCTTTCTATTCGTCGTCCTGCTTACAACCCGCAAATTACTTTTCTTATTACTACCACCTTTTGATAAAGGCTTCTTGTGGTCCACTTCTCGCTTATCTCCAACTTTTAATCCCATTACTTTTCTTGCCTTATTTCTTTTTGCGCGATTTTTAATCTGTGAAGGTTTTCCGTGGTAATCGCGATATTCCTTCTTGTAATCCCTTTTCTTCGCCAACCAGTATCACCCCTTAATAGCTTTCAAAGCATCCTGATAATCTTGCAGCAATGTCTGATAGTTTTCTGAATTAGCTCGCTTCATACGTTTAAATGCGCCTAGATTAACAGGGGCATCATCGCCAAGTAACCCTTTAATATCTGCATACCTTTTCTTATCGTAATTGTTGATACGGTGCAGCCGTTGTTGCTCTTCATAAGCTTTTTTATCCCTTCTGCTCCTAACGTCTTTATCCGGATCAAAGTCTTTCCATCTTTGTTTTGTCGCTTCAATCTCATCCTCGGATTTGTATTCAATAACGTACGGACGAATTGAACCGTGACAGTTCGGATGTCGCGGTGGTAATGGTGCCTCATCTATCGTTGGGAAACCTTCGTGTTCGCCCGTCAAGCTAACCACTACACCATTATACTTAGCACATTCAGCGCAGCTGTCATTACGTTCAAATATTTCCACTAAACCCACACCGTTTTCTAGATAACGATTATTTGCTCCTTGGACATTGGCTCGCTTTAAATTGGTTCTTACCACCGTCTCTGAATAAAAATCCAGTGGCAACCTTTTCCCATCAACAGTTACGAAAGCCGTTAATCCATCATCCGAAAAAGCTTGTGCCACCCGTTTGATTAATTCTTCCCGAGCATTTCCTCTTAAAATACCGCTTTGTAGTTCCTCTTTGACGTTAGCTAAAGTTGTTTGCAGAGTGAAATAAGTATTCTGTCTAGCCATTCGGATTGCTGCTTTAAAATCAAGCATGGTATCGTCTGTTATTTCCGCTATTGCAGCCATATGCACTTGTGCAGAAAAATAACTTCTAACTTGTCCGCTACTTGAGATACTTGCACCAATCCCGCCAATCGGATTGACGCCAGAACTTCTTAATGCCTTTGACGCTTCATCTACCCCCTCAAAATAAGAACGTAGAGCATCCTCTGGGATGACTTCTTCAGCAGCTATATCTAACCTATCAAACATGTTATCTATCGTCAGAATGACGCGCTGTGCTTCTCTATCGTTAGATAAATCAGCATTAAGGATAATGTCTAAAATTTCTAGCTTCATGGCTTTAGTGATTTCTAGTATTTGATCACTCTTCATAGAAACTCAATCCCGTTATCATGTAATACTACATCCAATTCAGTTACATCGATTTCCTGTGCTAACGGCTTGATAAATACCTTTTCCCATCTGCCATTCCGGTGCTTGACAGCTGTTCCCCAGGCGAACTCTACTAATTCATATGGTTTTATCGGAATAACGGCCATCACTCATCCTCCTCTACCGGATTCCTCTGCGCATCACGATTCCCAAAGAAATTATTCAAAGTCTGCCTACCTCTCATAAGAGAAAAGCTATCGTCGCTCGACTTCTCTGATTCAATCCTATACAACTCTTCCTGTATCCACTCTTCGGATGCATTCGGATTATTCCTTCTAAGTGTAGTTTCAAGCGACTGGGTAGGCTGATTATTAGCACCTTCAAACGCCAGCTTGTTTTCCTCAATCAATTCCTTACGGCTGATTGGGATCATGGATTTAAGGAGAATTTCAGGTTCCTCGATTACAACCGCATCATCATTATAATTCGCAAGCCATAGCGCACTCTCAATTAACTGCTGTAAAAAGTAAATATATTCACTTTGAATTTGCTCTGCCTTAATGAGTGACGTGAACAAATCATAAAACTTCGCTACACCAGATTGAGCGCCGGTAGTAGTATGTTTATCCATATAGAAATCAACAACTTTTTCAGATGTCTTCGTTTCCATCAGCATGAGTTTCATTAAATCTTTAACCCACTGGATATCACCAATCTTAGTTACGTCAATCTGAATAATTTCCATTGCCTTTCCTTGGTCATCAAATGTGGTGATTTCCAAATCTCGATGATCGATTCGTCCTTCTTCGCCATATCGCTGATAAGCTTTTTCTTCCAATGCAGCCATGATTTCCTTGGAGACAGCAATACGCGGCTTCCCGTTACGTTCAAACGTAATTGCATTCCTTGTCAGCGTCCAATTGATTTCATCCTGCTTGCCGTCTTGCCCTTTCAAGCATGAAGTACCTAGTGGATTCATAAACGTCTTTTCATTCGCCCAATAAATAACAAAAGGCCTACCCCGTCCGGAATAAACCTTTTCTAACTTTTCCAGACCGAGAAGCTCTTTCGCTTCATCTTCTGGCACTTCTTCTGTTTTCCGCTGTTCATTTAGCAAGAAGAGGGTATGCTTGGTCTGTAAATCACCATCAATCACTCGTTCGCTATAAACATGAAGATATTCTTTTTCATCCATTTCAACTTCATAGGCTAAATCGACACCTAATCCATCGTCATGCGGGTAATAGACGTCTCTTGCTTTAAACTCAAGCCGTAGACCTAAATCATCATTCCAAGGAACACCAACCAGACCTCCATCGAGTTGCTGCTGCAGGATATTCCCCCAATGTTCCAGTGCCAGATTGCTATTCTTCTGAATTTGATCGATGATTTCTTGCTGCACATTGATTATTCGACTTACCTCATCCCGTGGCTCGTCCACTATTTCGTCTGTATCAGCATTTATTTCCTCTGCCTGGAAGTCATCCGGCGATAAGGACGACTGTATATTGCCGATAGAACGACTTACAAGCATTGCGGGTATCTCTGGTATTAACTTACACATATTCGCGACTATGTACGGTGTTTGGACGTTTTGAGCACGTTGCGTGCCGTACATGATGTTATCGGTAATCTCGCCTTTTTCGATTAGTTCCTTAGCACGCGGAAATATCTCTGAATGCTTCCCCTCGTATAAATCCCGGTAGTAAAATATATCGCCGTGTACTTTTTTGATTACATCGGCATCAAATTTATCCCAGTTTGGCATGTATTCACCTTCTTTCTTTTACCATGCACTTGCACTGCTTATGCCAGCCTTTGGAGCAAATAATATTGTGTTTACAAAGTATCTGTCGGAGTCCATTAAGTGGTCAAATTGCTTCACTGGTTTATCTTCCCCACGATCTGCAGCTTTTTTATCCCAGATGTAAGACGAAAATTCTCTAAACGTTTCTTTACAGCAATCGTTGAAATAAATCATTTCCTCAGTTAATGCCGTTTGAACATTTCTGATTCCATCCAGAACGTCGTTCTTGGCTTTAATAACATAGAATCCATCTTTCCTAAGCTGTGCGATAAAACTTGATGCAGACGGGTCTACGATGATCCCTTTAACACGAATCCCTTTAAGAAATGCCTTTAAATCCTTGCTGTATTCAACGTCCGTTTTTTGCCTTGAGGAATTACGTCCGTCATAGAAATACTCTTTCACTTTGTACCATTTATCGTTGTATTTCCCCCACAAACCAAATGTAGTGGGGTTCTGGGTTCCATAGTCGATTGACACGTAGTAATCGGAATATCTTCTTTCCTTTGTATCCACAACATGCTTGTCTTTATCGAACATGTCATAAATAACACCCTCAGCAAGCACCCATAATCCCAAGATAAAACGTTGGTAGAAAACGCCTGTGAACATGCGCTTATAACGCTCAATAACCCTTCTCGATAATGAAGGGTTGTCATCCATGGTGAAGTGCAATCTTATGAGATTCTTTTCTTCAATCTTGTCAATGTATTTTTCCTTAAACCAATGATATGGACTAGCAGGGTTACAGTTATACCAATACTTCGAGCCATCAACGGAACAACGGGCTTCTGCTTGGCTTACGAATGATTCGGGCATCAATGCAGCTTCATCAAAAAACATTCCCGCCAACGTTATACCTTGGATTAAATCTTGGGACCTTTCGTCTTTACCACCAAAGATATAAAAATAGTTGGTCACGCCGTTTTTGGATATCGTTAAGAAGTTGTCCGCTCTGTGGTCTTTAACCCGATAACCCCTAGATTTGAGCATTCGTTTTAATGGAGTAATTACGTTACGCCTGAATGCCCCAATTGTTTTTCCTGCCATACCGAGGTTTTCTTCATCAAATGTTTCCATTGCCCACATGACGTACGAAAGAGACATAACGACTGTTTTCCCAGCACGAACGGAACCATCACAAATAATGCCGTCTCTATCGTTAACTGGTGACTTTTTATTCCACCAAGTCAATACCTTTAGTTGCTTTTTTGAAAATGGTTTGAACTTGAATAATGCAGGCTTAAGCTTCTTCGGTTTCGGTGCTTCCATCGTCGTTGTCGTCATCGTCCCACACCTCCACCGCTGTATTTCCTAACGCTTCGATAAATCCATCGTCTTCGTATTCGTCTACTGTTTCACCTGATAATCTAGTGATTTCAACCTTGGTTTTTTCAATACCAAGTTGCATCTGTTTGAGTTTTAGTCTGCGCTCGTCATCTTCGTGAGCCATTCCAAGGAACTGTTTTATAAGATTACGATATTCTGCCATCGCTCGGGACTGCGCTCTGATATATGACTCATATTGTTCAAATGCATAAACAACCTTGTATGCTTCGGAAGAACCTTCCATACCACTTGACTCCATTGAAACTTCATTCAACGTATCGTATCTTTCCTCTACCCACATCACCTTTTGTAACTGTATGATTGCAGAGAATTTAATCTCAATCTGTAACCACAACTGATCAGCTATGGAGAAGTCTTCAAAGTCCTCCATGATTTCCTTCTGGGTTTCAGTGAAGTACTTTGCTCTTAGACCATGCTTTCTTGCAGCTGAGTTTCGTTTGGTGAATTGCTTTATCGGGCTAGGATTCCCAGCACCTTTTCTGCTGCCTTCTTTATATCGCTGTTCTTTTTTTGGTTGCATCTCTTTAGAATTGGTTGCAACCTTTTTATTTTTAGTTGCATCTTTTTTCTTAGTTGCATCCCTCGACCATTTTTCACGACTGCGACGGCTTTTCAGTGTACCTTCTTTTACGCCGTGTTTTTCAGCTAAAGCTTTAAATGTTATTTTTGTTGTTTCCCATTCTTTTCGTATTTCCTCCCAGTTCGGCATTTACATCAACTCCACACCTCCATTTTTGGGTATTAAAAAAAGCACCCAATAAGGGTGCTAAGGGTGCTTACTTCTTCAAAACTGCACTACATCTTCACTTTGGTCATCCTCGAATTCTTTAGTTGCTTTCAGCGTTCCCAGTAAAAACGTATAAAAATCATAATTGTTATTGGTGTTCAGATTTTTATTTTTCTCTTTAGCTTTTTCCGTCAAAGAGGATTCCGTGTGGTAGTTCTCTAAGTACAATATACATTTCGATACCCATTTCTCAAACTCTATTGAGTTGAAAAACTTTATACCCATTCCATCTTGAGCAATATCCTCTAATGCTTTTCCTTCTTCAATCAGTTTATCAATCATTAAACTCACCTCCCTTGTCTCCATCATACAACAAAGAAGGTCTATTTTCCTATTTAATTATCTAATCTTGATGAGTGCTAGTATATAAGACCGCAAGGTCTTAAAAGAACACCTTCTACCTAGATTAGTGCACTATCCCTTTCAACCGCCGGAACTTCGTACGTCATCGTACGTCATATAATGTTTTCGATGTACTTTTTGCAGTCCTCGACATCTGCGTTATCAAAATCAAACCACTCGCCATTAACTCTTTTATCTTTATACCTCTCATGCACGTCTTTCTCTAGCACCTCGTAATTTTCAGCTGGATATATAGCAACAGGAATTATGCCGTGTGGAACCATTCTATTTAATTGTTTCAGTCTTGATTTGTAATTAGTAGTTATCCCTATTTTAATAAGATTTGAAGCGTTGTCTTTAACTAGATATAAAAAACCGCTCTTTTTCCTTTCTTTTTTATTATGAACCACGTCACTATAATGCAGAATCCTTAAAAACATCAATTCCTCTTTAGTTAATAGCCCATGTCCTTCTCCGTTCATAATTTCACCCCTCTAACATTATTTCATGCGCTTATTTTTTTGACCTTATCCCTTGCTCTTTCAATGTACTGTTGGACCGTCCGCTTTTTTAGGTTCAATCTATCTGCAATTTGCTGCATAGTTAATTGCTCGGCCACATACATGGTATAACACTGTTTTTCTCTATAGGAGAATTTTTCGAACACCTTTAATAAATGTTTTCTTTCATCCCGACTCATATACAACGGCTCCCGCTCTTTCCGCAATTCTTCGTTTATATCTGGCAGAATATCCATATCATCATAAAACTTAGCGCGATATTTATCTCGTTTATCGACACCGCGATAAGAATCCGGCTGCCTTCCAGTCCGCATCCAATCGATGGAGTACGTCATGCTTTCGATCATGCTATTTACATATGTTTCATCCTTCTGATTCCTGTCAATTCTATCTTTCGTTTCTATGTCAATTTCATGGATTTCCTTATCACCAATCCAGCGATCAACTTCACCGGAAAGAGTTTCTTTGTTAGATTTTAAACCTCTTCTGCCTTCATCGTATTCTGCCAGTAGTCTATCTGCCCAATTTTCTAATTGCTGACTGCTTATCTTATTCATATATGCCCACTCCCTCAAGTGAAATAAAAAAGGACAGCACAAGAGATCCCTCAATCTCTCATGCCATCCTCGGTTGTTCCGATAGATTGCTAGTTATTCATTTGTTACAGGGTCAATCTCGCCTAGTAATTTCCCTTCTTTACTCCAATATTGAGTAACTGCTCTGACTGGTGTTGTATCACCATTTCCTCGAATAGAAATCGTCTGAATAACCTCTACGATTTTCACACTTCTTGGCGTTTCCGGTTCTGCTGGCTTCCTCATTTTATCCCCCTCATTTCACCGTATAACTAACCTTCTCCGCATGAATCTTCCCATTCTGCCAAGTGACAACTTGCTCCCCAAATCCACTATCAGGCTTCGGTATTCGTTTCAATTTCCCGTTCTTTATAATCAACACTGCGTCTTCCCTCAAATCCACAGTTGCTTTGTTTTGCTGCATTGCTAGACCTCCCGCTTTTATTCCTACAGTACCTCTGCGTTTTCTAAAGCTTCTACAATTTCTCTTGCTTTTTCGTAAATTTCTTTTTCGTTTTTGTTGATGTATGCACCCGATGCGCGCTTTTCATCCAATCCTTTAACTAATCCGTACATCATTGATCCAAATAGAATAACCTCATCTTCATCGAGTAATACCGTTTTATCGTCATTTAATTTCAATCTTAACCCTCCTAAAACCAAGTAATCGTAAATATAAATGCTGTTATTGTTGCCAGACACATAATCCCTGAATTCATTTTTGTTTTACTGTCGTAATCTTTACTTAGACTTATAACGAAGGATATGAACATCATGATTAGGAGAAGTATTTGAAATGCGATAACCATCTAACTCCCAACCTCCCTGTATATATCAATCTCCTGCACTCGAACCTCAACCCTTGGATCATCGCTATAATATTTTTGTATTTGCAAATCCACAATCTGGCTGTCATCCTTATAAATAATCCCGTTCAATGCGTCCTCAATGCCTTTGGCGTAATTCGTGTTGTCGGGCTTAGTGACAGGGCGCTTAATCCCCTCAGATATGAGCGCTCTGTCCTTTTTCGTGGTGCTCTTAGGGATATTCCTATAAATCTTCATTCGCATGCTCAATGGACCTTCTAATGGTGTTTTTGGAGCATGTTGTCTAGCGATTAAGGAAACATAATTCTTATATTCTTTGGATTCCTTTGGGTCATACATGACTATCTTCCCTCTGTTTTTACCTGCCCTGGGACGACCTTGGGGAATTGGGTCACCAGGAATCGTAAACTCAACCATTCAATCACCCCTCACTCATATTCTTCCCAGTAATAATCTTCAATTTCCTTTTGTGTTGCATATCTAAAGTTATCTGGATTTTTATTTGCAATTCCTTTCATCGTCTCACTCTCGATCTGAATGACGATTCCGTAACCATTCACGACATAATCCCCTATTTTGAACACTGAATCACCCCTCAAATTTCTTCCGATACACAGCTTCCCAATAATAATCACTTACCAGCTGTATTGGAGAAACACACTCAAATCCCTCGTTTTCCTTCTCAATACACTGCAGCACACACTGATATTTATCTGGATGGCGTACTCTGCTGATT